>Ga0207675_100000416_pt1 | contig 41027 bp, 27 predicted proteins | sample KBSSwiS42_FD_184305 | JGI IMG/M metagenome (GOLD analysis project Ga0207675, IMG submission 184305) | Switchgrass rhizosphere microbial communities from Kellogg Biological Station, Michigan, USA - KBS Switchgrass S4-2 (SPAdes) (version 2) | ecosystem: Host-associated > Plants > Roots >...
GGGAGGTGTGCCGGTAGCGCTTGGCACTGCCGTCGTCATGTCGGTTGCGATCTGCCCCTCGGAAAGTGCGCTGTTATAGACGCGGACGTCGTCGATTCGGCCGGCGAAGTACTCGTTCCAGACGGCGTTCCCGCCGACGCGAAGCGCGCCGCTCGAGACCGCGATCGAACCCACCACCGGGATGCTGCTCGTGAGCGTGCCGTCGACGTAGAGCCGGAGCAGGCTTCCGTCATAAGTCGTGGCGAGATGCGTCCAGGTGTTCAGCGGCATGCTGCCGGCCCCGACCGCATTTCTCTCGGCGCCATTGTTGATCTGGGCGAGCGGAGCCGAGCCGTTGTGGGCGTAGAGCGAGTAATCCACACTGCCGGCTTGCTCCTTGAAGATCACCGTGCGCCACGAGCTTCCGAGCGCCGTCGGGAAGACCCAGGCCTCGAGCGTCATCGTCGTCGTGAGATCGAGCGTCGAGGCGTCGGCGACCGTCACCCAGCTGCTCGTGCCGTTGAACGACAACGCCCCGGCCGTGTGGCCTGAAGCCGACCAGGCGGCGTTCGAGACGACCCCGACGTTGCCCTTCCCGGAGCTGTCGCCAGCCGTCGTGCCCGAAGACTCGTTGAAGGAGAAAGCGGCGACGAGGCCCGTGGGCGTGGGGCACGTCGCCGTGGCGGCACCGATCGTGATCTTCGAAGAGCGGTTGCCACTCGGGTCGTAGGCGTCGACGCCGAGGTCGTAGGTCGTCCCGCAGTCGAGCCCTGCGACCGTGTAGGTCGTCTGCCCGGCGGAGCCGACGAGGACGCTGTTCCGGTACACGCCGTAGCCGGCGACCGCGACGTTGTCAACCGACGGTGTCCAGGCGATCGACAGGCTCGAGGTCGTTCGACCAGTGACCGTGATGCTTCCCGGGGTGGACGGCGGCAGTACGTCGCTCGGGGTCGTGACCGTGCAGGAGCTCGTCGCCGCGGCCAGGGAAGTCTTGCCGGAGCGGTTGCCGGCCGCGTCGTATGCGTCGACGGCGAGCTTGTGGGCTGTTCCGCACCGGAGGGCGGAGACCGTGAATGCGGTCGTCGCCGTCCTCCCGGCGAACGCTCCGTCGAGGTAAAAGTCGTAGCCCACGACACCGCGGTTGTCTGTCGAGCTCTGCCAGCGGCTGGCGAGTGTGTTCGTGGTTTGCTGGACGACGGCGAGCCCGGTGGGAGTCGAGGGCCTGGAGCGGTCGGGGCGCGTGGCGCCCGAGGTCGACAGCGTCCCGAGGTATCCCGAGAACGTCCTCTGCCCAGCTCCGCTCGGTGCGACGGCGAGGTCGACCGTGGCGCTGGCGCTCGCGAACCTGATCGCGCGTCGCCACGTGCGTGGCCGGAAGTGCCGTCCGATCTTCGGAACGGCGAGCACCCGCCCCGAGTCGGGGCCGGTCCGCAGTGCAGCGACCGCGCCGGGTCCTGCAAGGCGGACGACGACGAGGTCGGCCATGCCCGATCGCGCGAGTGTGAAGGCGCTGCTCAGCGAGGCCGCGAAGACCGCGCAGGGCCTCCCGGGGTTGGCGCTCCGAAAGGAGTTGCAGGCGACCCTGGCGTCGGCGCCCGTCGATGGCCGTAGTGGTTGCACGACCCGCAGGTGCGCTCGGCCGGCCCAGCGCACCAGGCGCACGACCCGCGCGCGGCGCATGGTCTGGGCGTCGACGACGAGCGTGTTGACGCCGGCGCGGTGAAGCCGGGCGAGGCTCTTCGGCGTGAACGAGGCATTCGCGACGACGCCCCACAACTCGGGCAAGACCGTCGGCCCGCCGGCGGCGCGTGCGGCGCCGGGCGCTGCGGCTGAGACTGCGGCGACCACGACAACCGCGAACAACACAATGCGGCTGCGGGAACGGGGGGCGGCTCCCCACATGACCCCGCATATCGGCCCCTGCGTTGACGAGGTGCATGGTCCCTATGAGGGAATCGATTCTCGTGACCTAGCCGATCGGTTAGTGCTGCCCAGGTTGATCTGGCTTTCCGTTCATAGCCGCGCGACGCAACGGTGGCTAGCGTGACGAACGTGACCGAGCTGGCTGCGAGCGTAATCGTGCCGGTCCGGAATGGCCGACGGCATCTCGAAGAGCTGCTCGCGGCTCTCTCCGGACAGACACTTCCCCGGGACCGCTTCGAGGTCTTGATCGGGGACGACGGTTCGACCGACGGCTCAACCGACGGCCTTGCTACTGCGGACGGCTGGGTGCGCGTCTTCTCCGGACCGCCTCGAAGCTCGTACGCTGCGCGCAACCGTGCTGCGCGCGCAGCCCGAGCAGAGACTCTGGCGTTCTGCGACGCCGATTGCCTACCGGAGCCGGATTGGCTCGAGAAGGGGATCGCCGCGGTCGAAGGCGACGCGACCGGGAGGGTTGCCGCAGGGCGAATTCGCTTCGTTGTCCCACCGCGCCCGACGGTCTGGACCTTGATCGACATGGATACGACCAAGGATCACCGCCGGGAAGTCGAGATCGGCAACGCGGAGACCGCGAACCTCTTCGTGCGCCGGGAGTTCTTCGAGCGTCTTGGTGGTTTCGACGATTCGATCCCGGAGCACGGCGACTTCGACTTCGCACTGCGGGCGGTTGCTGCCGGTGCGGACCTCTTCTATGAGCCCTCTGCCGTCGTGTGGCACCCGACGCGCAACACGGCGCGACCCTTCCTGCGGATGGTCTGGATCATGCACCGTTGGTACGCGGCACGCGAGGCCCGAGCCGGGCGGCGTCCACTCGGGCTCAGGCTTCGGTGGTGGCTGCCGCCTATTCACGCTCGTTGGCGCCGGCGTTCTGGTCGGTCTCTGGGTCTGGACCGGTGGTGGCTCGGGCAGAACGGCGTGACGCCTCGAATGCGGGACAACGTGCGTGCAGTCCCGATCATGTACCTCCTCGTGCCGTTCATCGGAGGAGTCGCACAGCTCCGCGGCTGGTGGGACGGTCGCCGTATGCGCGTGGCCACGCGCGGCGGCGCGCTCCGGTGAGCCAGCCTTCGGAGAGCCTGCGCGCCCCCGTCATGCAGGGGTTCGCCTGGAAAGGCGTCTCCCAGATCTTCCTCCAGGGTTCGCGCCTCGTTGTGGCGGTGATCCTGGCGCGGATGCTGTCGCCACACGACTACGGGCTTGCGGCGATGGCGCTCGTCCTGGCGAGCCTCGTGATCGTCTTCTCTGATGTCGCGCTCGGGGCTGCGCTCGTCCAGCGAACGCGCCTCAGCGATGCCGATCGGTCGACCGCGTTCTGGACGAGCGTCTCCGTGGGTGCGCTCTGCACTGTGCTCGGCATCTCGCTCTCGGGCGTGCTCGCCGGGTTCTACGGCGACCCCGACGTGCAGCCGCTCTTCGCCGCACTCTCGCTGAGTTTCCTCATCACCTCGCTCGCGGCGACTCACGAAGCGCTCCTCGTTCGAGAGATGAACTTCCGTAGCCTCGAGATCCGCATGATGGTCGGCACGGCCGCGGGCGCGGTGGCTGGCATCCTCCTCGCCGCCAAGGGCTACGGCGCCTGGGCGATCATCGGTCAGCAACTCGCGCTTTCGACTGTTTCGACCGCACTGCTATGGCTGCTCTCCCCCTGGCACCCGAGCTTGTCCTTCTCCAGATCGAGCTTGCGCAGCCTTGGAGGCTTCAGCGGCAACGTCTTCGCCCACAGGCTCCTCTACTACCTGCACCGCAACATCGACAATCTGTTGATCGGGCGGTTTCTCGGTCCGGCCTCGCTCGGTGTTTATGGGTTCGCCTACAACGTCATGCTGGTGCCCTTCAGCCGGATCGCCGGGCCGCTCACGGAGGTGCTGTTTCCGGCGTTCAGCCGTATGCAGCACGATCGCGCCCGGATGACGGCGGTCTGGGTCCGGGCAGTCCGGCTGGTCGCCTCGTTCTCGGTTCCCGCGCTGCTCGGGCTGGTAGTGGTCGCGCCGGACTTCGTGTCCGTCGTGCTTGGCGAGAAGTGGGCGGGCGCCACGACCTTGATCCAGATCCTGGCCTGGGTCGGCCTGCTGCAGTCGCTCCAGACGTTGAACCCCAACATCCTCCAGGCGCTCGACCGGACGGGCACGCTCCTTCGCTACACGATCGTCTTCTTCGCACTGCACATGACGGCATTCGTGGTCGGCCTGCAGTGGGGCGTGGTAGGCGTCGCGGTTGCGTATCTCGTTTCCTCGCTGATTGTGGAACCGCTCTTTGCCTGGGTGACGACCCGGGCGCTCGGGGTCTCTCCACTCGTCCTCGTCCGCGGGCTCTCCGGGGTATTTCAGGCCTCTGCGCTGATGTTCGTCGCGGTGCTCGCGACACGCCTCCTGCTTCAGGAGGCCGGCGTCGGAGCGCCGCTTCGGTTGGCTGCCACCGTGGCCGTGGGGATCCTCGTCTACGTCCCGTGCTGGAAATGGCGCGCAGGAGATGCGTTCGATGAGCTCAAGGCCTTCCGCCGACGTCCGCATAAACGGCCCACGGCGCTTGCGCTCGAGCCGCCGGTATGAGACGCATCGCGCTTGCAGCTGCAGTTGCAGCCCTCGCCGTCGGGGCGTCGGGTTGTGGGGGTGAGGGAACTCTCACGCCGCAGCCGAAAGCGGCCGCGGCTGCCAAGTCGCCCTTCGCGGGTCACGAGCTCAGCGGCCCGGCGACCGCGGCCGACTTCGCCCTTCGCGACCAGGATGGTCGGCTGATCCGACTATCGGCTCAGCACGGCAAGCTCGTTCTCCTCACGTTCCTGTACACACACTGCACCGACATCTGCCCGCTGATCGCGAACCAGCTCAACCAAGCTCTTCGCGAGATGTACCACCAGCGCTCGTCCGTGCGCGTGCTGGCCGTGAGTGTGGATCCCGTGGGCGACACTCCGCGCGCCGTGCGCAGCTATGTTCGCGAGCACCGGTTGCTGCCCGAGTTCCATTACCTGGTTGGGAAGCCCGCGCAGCTGGGGAGAATCTGGCAGTCGTACAACGTCCAGGTCCTGCAACGAAATCCCGAGTCCGTCGGCCACTCCGGCTACATCTACCTGCTCGACCGCCGAGGCAGGCCGCGGGTTTTCTTCTCCGCGAAGGCGACCGCCGCGCAGGTCGCCCACGACCTGCGGCTGCTGCTTCGCTCCTCCTAGGGCACGCGCGTGTTCATGTCGCTCTGGATCTCCGAGGCCGACAGCGCCCGGCTGTAGACGCGCACGTTGTCGATCAGCCCGGCGAAGTACTCGCCCCAGACCGAGTTGCCGCCGATCCGCAGGACGCCGCTCGAGTTCGGCATGGAGCCGGTGACCGCCTTCGAGCTGACCTGGGTGCCGTTGACGTAGAACCGGAGCGCGGCCCCGTCGTAGGTGGCGGACAGGAATGTCCAGGTGTTGAGCGGCACGGCCGCCGTGCCGCGGGTGTCGAACTCCGTGTTCGTGAAAACGTGCCCGCTCGGGCGCTGCGTGTCGGTGTTGGAATACATGGAGTACACGAGCGCGTTCGTGTTCTGCTTGATCAGTACGGTGCGCCAGGTCGTCCCGCCCGCGCTCGGGTTGACCCAGCCCTCCAGGGTCATCCCGTTCGTCAGGTCGAGCGTCGCGCTATCGGCCGCGGTCACCCAGCTGCTCGAGCCGTTGAAGCTGAGCGCCCCGCCGTACTTGCCCGCGCCGCTCCAGCTCGTGTTCGTGAGCGTGCCGGTGTTCCCCTTGCCGGAGCCGTCGGGAACCGTCGTCCCCGACCCCTGGTCGAACGAGTACGCGAGAACGAGCCCCGTGGGCGGCGGCGGCGCCGTGTTGCTCACGGTCACCGTCACGGCGGCGGAGGTCGTTGTGTTGCCGGCCGCGTCGCGTGCCACGGCGGTGAGCGTGTGCGACGCGTTACTCGCCGTCGTCGTGTCCCACGCGAGGGAGTAGGGCGACGTCGAGTCCTCTGCGCCGAGATTGGCCCCGTCCAGCTTGAACTGCACGCCCGCGACGGCGACGTCGTCTGACGCGGTGGCCGAGACGGCGACACTGGCCGAAACCGTCGCGCCCGCAGCCGGGGCGGTCAGCGAGACCGTCGGCGCGGTCGTGTCGGCGCTGACCACGGCGCTCGCCTCGTTCGACGCAGGCCCGAGGTTGCCCACCGAGTCCTCCGCCTTGACCTTGTAATAGTAGGTCCCCGGGGCGATGTTGTCGGTGTAGCCGGTCGTGGTCGGCTGGCCGATCCGGTTCGTGACGTCGGGCGTGAACCCGGAGGTGGTCGACCGGTACACGCTGTACTTCGTCACCCCAACGTTGTCGGTGGCGGCCGTCCACGAGAGCGTCGCCTTGCCGACGCCGCCCGACGCGGTCAGGTTCCCCGGCGCCGACGGGGGAACGGTGTCCTCCCAGGGCGCCGGGAAGCGAACGAACTTCGCGATCGCTGGGACGCCGTTCGTGTTGACGACGAACAGCATGTAGTAGCCGGGCGGCGCAGTGTTCGCAGCCGCCGGGGCCTGGACGGTGAGGCTGCCGGAGTTCTTGGTGAAGCTCAGCCACTGGAAGCGCTGGTTCTGGTCGAAGCCGTGGGTGACCGACGGCGTCCGGATCAGCGAGACCGAGGCGACGTTCGCGGCGTCTGGGGTGGTGACCGTGAAGGTGCTGCCGTACTGGATGAGCGAAGGAGCCGCCGAGATCGTGGGACGGGCACCCTTGAACAGATACGGCGGCGAGTAGATCTCGGCGTTGTTCTGGTCGACCGCCGGCGTGCCCGGGAGCTGACCGCCTCCGGCCATGAGCACGCGGCCGTCCGGGAGTAGCAAAGAGGTGGAGTGATACTCGCGCCCGTTGGAGAGGGCGGCGACGGTCTTCCACGTCTCGGTGTCGGGGTTCCAGATCTCCGCCGGCAGAACGGCCTTGCTCAGATCGACGCCGTCGGACCCGGACATGCCGCCATTGGCGAGGACCGTGCCGTCGGGCAGCAGGGTCAGGTTGTGGTACGAGCGTGAAAAGGCCATCGGAGCCGTCTCGCGCCACGCCGGGTTCGGCTGGCTCATGTCGATCACGGCGGTGCGGTTGTTCGAGTTGTACGCGAGGGCGCCGTTGAAGTCCGGATCCGCCCAGGTGCCGGACTTCATGATCTTGTCCGGCCGGTACATGACCGCGCTCATGCCGTCGAAGGGGCTCGTCCCGATCGTCGCCCAGGTCCCGGTCTGCGGATCGAAGGTCCTCGTGGTCGTGTCCGGCCCCGCATCGAGCACCTTTCCGTTGCTCAGGGTGAACATGAAGGGGTAGAGCGGGCTCGTCAGCTTCGACCCCGTCAGGTCGGTCCAGGTGTTCGTAGTCGGGTCGAAGATCTCGGGCAGCGAGTTGACCGATGCGTCCGAGAAGGGCGGCGGTTGCCCGGCGCGGTTCTGGATGATGTTGTCGCCCGAGAAGACGAGCACCCGACCGTCCGCCAGTTCGGTGGCGGTCGGGTACCAGCGGCCGACGCTCATGTCCGGCTCGCGGATCCACGTGTTCGTCGTGGAGTCGAAGATCGTCGTGTCGGCCAGGCCGTTGTCGGCCGCGATGTGGCCTCCCGCGATGAACGTGCGGCCGTCGGCCAGCGTGATGTGACCCGCGCAGAAGAGGTTCCGCCCGTATGGGATCGGCGTGAATCCGGCTGTGGACGGGTTCCAGATCTGCTCGGAGTTGGGCGCCGCGGCGAAGCCGTCCCAGGAGATGATGTTGCCGGTCGGCAGGAGCGACATGTGCACCGCGACTCCGGGCCACGCGAACGGCGCCGACCACTGGCCGGTCTGATCGAGTGGTGGCGGCGGGGGTGGCGGGCCGGAGGACGGGATCACCTCGATGGCTGCGACCTCCGGGTCGTCGGCGGAGCCGTAGACCGACTGGATGTTCAGCACGCCGTCCGTGACGCTGACCCCGCTGATCGTCTTCACGAGCGCGTTGTTGGCCCCTACCTGGGCGTAGATGTCGAGATTCGAGACATCGGGGCTCATCGGCGAGTCGAGGATGTCCATGCCGAAGAGGCGCTTGCCCGCACCGCCGGGCACGCTCGTGCCGTAGTAGAGCTCGACGAAGTGCAGCTTCACGTCGTAGGTGCCGTTCACGACCGGGATCGCGTAGCTGAACTGGCCCCAGCGCTCGTTCTGGTACAGCGCCTGGTCGCTTGTCCCGCCGATCGCGTGACTCGAGCTGAAGGTGCTGCCGCCGCCGAAGTACTGGTCGGCCAGGAACGTATTGCCGCTCGAGTCCGTATACGCGCCGCCACCCGCGTTGATCCGAACAGCAGCCGGCGTCGCCGGAGTGGAGGTAGTGAAGGACCAGGAGTAGGCGTTGGCCAGCGGCGTTCCGTCGGACGCCTTCACCGTCGTCTCGAGCCTGGCCGTGTAGGTCGTGGAAACCGCCAGCGCGGAGCTCGGCGTCAGGGTCGCGGTCTTGGTGGGACCGTCATAGGAGACGGTCGCAGGCACGGTCGTCCCGTCGGGCCGCCTCAGCGTGTAGCTCGAGCCGGTGATGGTGGTGGGGTCCATCGTGGTCGAGAACGTCGCCTGCACGGTCGCGGCGGTGCCGACGTTCGTCGCGTTGCTCGCAGGGACCGTCGACGTCACGGTCGGTGCACCCGGAGGCGGAGGCGGGCCGCTCGAAGGCACAACCTCGATCGCCGCGACCTCCGGGTCGTCGGCCGAGCCGTAGACGGACTGGAGGTTCAGGACCCCGTCGGTCACGCTCACTCCGCTGATCGTCTTCACCAGCGCGGCGTTCGCTCCGACCTGCGCGTAGATGTCGAGGTTCTGGATGTCTGTCCCCGGGGTGTCCAGGATGTCCATCCCGAACACGCGCTTGCCGGCACCGCCCGGCGCTGTGGTCCCGTAGTAGAGCTCGACGAAGTACACCTTCACGTCGTAGGTGCCGTTCACGACCGGGATCGCGTAGCTGAACTGGCCCCAGCGCTCGTTCTGGAAGAGCGCCTGGTCGGTCGTGCCGCTGATCGAGTGGCTCGAGCTGAACGTGCTCCCGCCGGTGAAGGACTGATCGGCCAGGAAAGACGTCCCGCCGCTCGTCGTGTAGGCCGGGCCGCCCGTGTTGATCCGCACCGGCGCGGGCGCGGCCGGCGCCGAGGTGGTGAACGTCCAGGAGTACGCGCTCGTCATCGGCGTGCCGTCCGAGGACTTGATCGTGTTCTCGAGCCTCGCCGTATAGGTCGTAGAGGAGGCAAGCGCCGCGCTCGGCGTCAGCGTCGCCGTCGCGGACGGGCCGTCGTAGGAGACTGTCGCCGGTACGGTCGTGCCGCCCGGCGTCTTCAAGGTAAAGCTCGAGCTCGTCACGGTCGAGGAGTCGAGCGACCGCGAGAAGGTCGCCTTCACGGTCGTCGCCGTCCCCACGTTCGTGGCGCCGTCGGCGGGGTTGGTCGTGGTCACGGCCGGCGGCGTGCCCGGCGAGCTCGCGGAGGGGTAGACCTCGATGGCCGCGATCTCGGGGTCGTCCATCGTGCCGTAGATGGACTGGATGTTCAGGAAACCGTCGGTGACGTTGACGCCCACCACCGTCTTGACGAGCGCGGCGTTGGCTCCGGCCTGCGCGCAGATGTCGAGATTCGGAAGGTCCGGGCTCGCGGGCGTGTCCCCGATGTCCACGCTGAAGATTCGCTTCCCGGCGCACGGCGCGGTGTAGTACATCTCGACGAAGTGCAAACGGACGTCGTAGGTGCCGGGGGTGGCGGGGATCGCGTAGCTGAACGAGCCCCAACGCTCGTTCTTGTACAGCGTCTGGTCGGAGGTGCCCGAGATCGTCGCCGGGGTCGAGTTCGTCGAGCCTCCGAAGAAGTTCTGGTCCGCGACGAACACGTTGCCGTTCGTGGCCGTGTACGCGGCTCCGCCGGAGTTGATGCGCAGCACGGTCGGCGGAGCGATCGTCGTGAAGATCCAGCTGTAGGCGACCGGCAGGGGCCGGCCCGTCACGTTCTTGACGGTGGTGTCGAGCTTCGCCGTGTAAGTGACGGTGTTCGCCAGTTGCGCGCTCGGCGTCAGCGTCGCCGTCCGACTAGCGGCGTCGTAGGCGACGGTCGCCGGGACGAGCGTTCCGCCCGGCTGCCTGAGCGTGAAGCTGGAGCTCGAGAGCGTCGTCGCGTCCATGTCCGTGGCGAATGTCGCCGTGACCTTGGTCGTGATCGGGACGTTGGTGTCCGCATCCGGCGGCGAGGTCGAGGCGACCTTCGGGTCGGCCGGGTTGTCGAGCACGACGCCGGCGGCGGGGGTCGCCGGGGCGACGCCCATGTCCTCGAGGATGTTGGTCGCGGTCTGCTGGATGCGCGCATCCGGCTCGCCTTCGCCGTCCGCGTTCAGCGCGAGCCCCCGCACCCAGTGGTTCGTTCCCGTCGCGAACACGAGCGCGCCGCTCGCGGCCGTGTACTTCGCCGCGTTCGAGGTCGCCGAGCCCGTCGTGTAGCTCGCGCCGCCGTTCTGGATCAGGTTCCCGTTGACCGCCGTCGCGGAGAGCGTCTTGACGCGCGGCGGCTCGAATCCGTTGGCGACCCGCGCGTCCCATTCCCAGCCGACGAGCGAAGTTCCGATGTTGGTCGAGGAGCCGGTCGCCTGGCTCTGAAGCGGCGTGTAGCGGTAGATGCTGTCGGTCCCGTCCGCGGCCCGGACCGTGAACGGGAAGAACGACGAGCTGTTGTCGCCGACGTACATCACGCCGAGCAGCGCGTTTTCCGGCTTGTTCGCGCCGGCCAGGTCACGCCAGGTCCCGGTCGGCCCGCTCGGGTCCTGCGCCCCCGTCGCGGTCGTCTTGTAGCAGACCAGGACGCGGTTCTGGCCCCCGTTGGGCCCGTTCTCGTACCGGACCTTCCAGTAGATCGCGTTCGCACCGGAGTCGAACAGCGAGACGCCGGCGTCGCGGGCCTGCTCGAGCGCCGTGCGCATGGCCGACGAGTAGTACTCGTCGTGGGCTCCGAGGATGTAGGCCTTGTGGCTCTTGACTCGGGCGCCGTTCAGCTCCATGTCGGTGTTCGACTGGTAGGAGACGTCGTAGCCGGAGCGCTCGAGCCAGTAGACCAGCGGGTAGTCGGAACGCGTGTACCAGTCGTGCGTGCCGCCGATCCGCGCGTAGTCGAACGGCCGGTCGAAGGAGACTTTGACCGCCTCCTGGTTTCCGGCGACGGTGTTCGCTCCGCTCGAGTTGAAGGGATAGAGCGACTTGCCGCCGTAGCCGTTGTACGCCTCGTAGGTGGAGAACGGCAGGCCGTAGAGCAGGCTGGAGGTGCTGGAGTCGTCGCGGACGACGAAGAGGATGTGGTTCTCCGCGCCGTTGCTCGTCCGGATGAGCCGGATGAGGTACGCCCCAGAGGGCCAGTTCGCCGTCGTCGTGATCGTCGCCGACGTCGACCAGTTGGAGCAGTCGACGAGCCCGGTCGTCGTGGGCGCGGAGGTGCACGCGGGCTGCGCGGTCCCGACGAGACCCGTCAGGACCGAGTAGAGCCGACCGCCGGTCCCGCCGTAGTAGCCGCTGCGGTAGACGTAGGCGCTGTACGAGACACCGGCTGCCGTGTTCACCTTCAGGTCGAGCGATTGGCCGTGGTTGATGCTCTGCGCGGTGGCGAAACCCTCGATCCCGCCTGCTGCGACGGTCGGTGTGAACCCCAGCTTCCACGTCGTCGCACCCGCGTAGCAGTTCTCGAGTACGACCGCGTTTCCGCTCGAGCATGATCGAGGCACCGGGGTCGCCTGGACGGTGAGCGAGTTGACCGACTCGGTCCCCGTGTTCACCGCGCGCGCGACGTAGTAGTAGGTCGTGCCGTTCGCGACTGTCGTGTCAGTGAATGACGTGCCCGTCACCCCGCCCGCCGGCGTCACGGCCGTGGTGATCGCGCCCGGGCTCGTCCCGCGGTAGACCGTGTAGTGGTCGGCGCCGCTCACGGGCTGCCACGCGAGCTCGACGCGGGCATCCAGCGCCATGCCGGTCAGGCCCGCCGGCGCCGCGGGCTGGGTAGCGGCCTGCGCACCGCCAAGCAGCATGACCCCTGCGATGACGAGCACCGGCAGCAGACGAACAGCGTGTAGCCGCCCCATCAGGAGCATCATCCCGCCGGGGTTCGGCTCCAACAATTCCCCAGACGGCCAGACCACACCCTCGCGCGCGCGGGACTAACCCCCCGAACGGCTAGCCCCTCGTCGCCCGAACAGTCTTTGGGTTCTGGCCTTCACGCGTACCCGCGAGGCTCCTACTGTCGGTGCGAAAAGCGGCGCGAGGGGCGCTGTGCATCAGAACGGGGAGAGGTCGAATTGAACGTTGCTGCGGAAAGCGTGGCGCCGGTAGCGGCACCGCGGATCGGACTCAAGCGTGGGCGGACCTGGATCCTCGCCGGAGGGGATCTCGTCGCGCTGTTCGTCGCCTACGTCGCGACCTACGCCGTCGCGGATCGGGTCGGCCACCTGCCGCCGGTCTCGGCGCCGTCCTGGTTCCTGTTCGGCCTCGCGGTCGTAGCTGTGCCGACCTGGGTCGCGGTGTTCACCGCCTACCACCTCTATGAAAACGACAGCCTCAAGATCTCCGTCGCGAGCTTCGACGAGGTGCGCGACATCTTCCACGCGATGCTGGCCGGCTCGCTCTTCTTCTTAATCCTTTCCCAGGGCCTGCGGCATCTCGCCGGCTGGTGGGTCTACTCGGCGGTCGAGGCCGCGCTGTTCCTGATCTCGGCCCTCGTTCTCGTCCCGCTCGCCCGCGGTTCCATTCGAAGCTGGCTGTTCCCGCGCCTGATGCAACCGCGCCGCACTCTCATAGTCGGCAGCGGCCCCGAGGCAAAGCTCGTGCACCGGAAACTCGAGGCGCACCCCGAGTACGGGCTCGAGGTGGTCGGCTTCCTCAACGGCCGGGGGGATGGCGAGCTCGGCCCCATCCTCGGCTCACCGAGCGACGTCGCGTCGGTGGTCGACGAGCTCGAGATCGACCGCGTGCTGCTCGCGTCCTCGGTCGCAAGCCACGAGGAGATGCTGGACCTGGTCCGGACGGTGCGCCGGCCCGACGTCCAGGTCTCGATCGTGCCGCGCTACTTCGAGATCTTCACCTCGCACGCGACCCTCGACGACGTCGAGGGCATGCCGGTGGTGACGCTGCCGCCGATGCGCCTCGGGCGTAGCTCGCGGCTGCTGAAACGCGCCTTCGACGTCTCCGTCTCCGGCTTGGCGCTCGTTCTGCTCTCGCCCCTCCTCGCGCTCATCGCCCTGGCGATCCGCCTCGAGAGCGAAGGCCCCGCGATCTACCGCCAGCCCCGCCGCGGCCGGAGCGGCTGCACGTTCCAGATCGCCAAGTTCCGCTCGATGTTCGTGGGCGCAGAGGAGCAGCGCCACAAGGTGCGGCACCTGAACGAGGTCGATGGCCCGTTGTTCAAGGCGAAGGCTGGCGACCCGCGCGTGACCAGGATCGGCGGCTTCCTGCGCCGGACGAGCCTCGACGAGCTGCCGCAGCTGTGGAACGTGCTGCGCGGCGACATGAGCCTCGTCGGCCCGAGGCCGTTCGTGGTCTACGAGGCCGACCAGATCACCGGTTGGGCGAACCGGCGGCTCGACATGACGCCCGGCATCACCGGCCTCTGGCAGGTGCTGGGGCGGAACGACATCCCCTTCGACGAGATGGTCAAGCTCGACTACCTCTATGTGACCAACTGGTCGCTCTGGTGGGACCTGAAGATCCTCTGCCAGACGATCCCGGTCGTCCTCGGCAAGCGGGGTGCCTACTGATGGCCTCGATTGCGGTCCCCAGCGAGCTTGCACTCGAGCTGCCCGGCGCCGACCGCGCAGCACCGACCTTCGTGGCGGACTATCCCCTCGCGTTCGTCATCCCGGCCTACAACGAGGAAGACAACGTGCCACGGCTGTTCGCGGACCTCGAGGGCCGGCCGTGGCTCTTCCGCAACCCCGGCTGCCGCGTGATCATCGTCGACGACGGCTCGTCCGACCGGACGCCTGAGCTCGTCGCCGACTACTCCGGCGCCTTGCCCGTCGAGCTCGTCCGCTTGAAGGAGAACCAAGGGCCGGGTGCGGCGTTCCGCGCCGGCTTCGAGCGGGCTCTCGAAGGCACGGAGGACGAAGCATTCATCGTGACGCTCGAGGCCGACACGACGAGCGACCTCGACGCGCTGACGCCGATGCTCGCGGAGGCGTCCGCCGGTGCGGAGCTCGTCCTCGCGTCGTGGACGATGGTGAACGTCAGCCGTAAGCGGAAGCTGCTCAGCGCAGGCGCCGCCTACGTCTTCCGGCAGACACTCGGGATCGAGGCGCAGACGGTCTCGTCGTTCTTCCGCGTCTACCGAGCCTCCGTCCTGCGCAGATCCTTCGCCCACTACGGGGCCGACCTGATGCGCGAGCGCGGCTTCGCCTGCAAGGCCGAGCTGCTCGCCAACATGGCCCGGCTCGGCGCCAAGATCGCCGAGGTCCCGGTCCACCTCGACAGCGACCGCCGCATCGGGAAGAGCAAGATGCCGGTCTTCAGGACGATCGTCGCCTACATGCGCATGCTCGCGCGGCAGCGCCGCGATCGCAACGAGCTGATCGGGGACGTCGTATGAGCCGGCCGTCGGTCGGCATCGTCGGCGGCGGCATCCTCGGGATGACCGCGGCCTATCGACTCGCCAGGGCGGGCGTCCAGGTGGCGCTCTTCGAGCGTTCGAGCGACCTCGGTGGCCTCGTCGGCTCCTTCGACTTCGACGGTCGCAGGGTCGACCGCTTCTACCACGTGATCCTGCCCAGCGACGACCGCGTGATCGGCCTCGCGGAGGAGCTGGGGCTCGGCGACCGCTTCCGCTTCCGGCCGACGAAGGTCGGCTTCTTCGACGGCGGTCGGCTCTTCTCGATGACCTCGCCGAAGGAGTTCCTCACCTTCCCGATCCTCCGCCCCTGGGAACGGGCGCGTCTCGCTGCCTTCGTGGCGCGCTGCCAGCTGAAGTCGACCTACGACGACCTCGACCAGGTCCCGCTGGAGGACTGGTTGCGTCGGATCTGCGGCCGGCGCGTGCTCGACAAGCTCTGGCGCCCGCTGCTCGACTCGAAGTTCGACGGGCGCTACGACGACCTCCCGGCGACCTACATCTGGGCGCGTTCGCGCCGGATGTCGAAGACACGTGACGCTTCCGGGCGCGAGGTCATGGGTTGGCTGGAGGGCGGCTACCAGACGCTGATCGACGCGCTCGAGGCGCGCATTCGCTCGCTCGGCGGCGAGGTACACGCCTCCACCTCCGTCGAGCAGATCGCCGGAACGGCCGATCGGTCGACCGGGCTCGTGGTGGAGGGACGCTTCCGGCCCTTCGACTCAGTGCTCTGCACGCTCGCGCCTCCTATGGCACGGCATCTTCTGGCGCCCGAGCTCGCCGAGCGCGCGCCGGCCGACCACTGCCGCTACCTTGGCGTGGTCTGCACGCTGCTGCGCGTCAGTCGCAGCGTCAGCCCGTACTACCACCTGAACATCACGGACCGGCGGATCCCGCTGACCACCGTGGTCGAGACCACGCACGTCGTCGACCCGGATCACGTCGGCGGTCATCTGGTCTACGCGTCGAAGTACGTCGACCCGTCGCACCCGGACCTCGACCGGCCGTCGGAGGAGATCGAGGCCGACTACCGCAGGCACGTGAAGACGATCTTCCCGGATCTCCGCGACGACGAGATCCTGGGCGCCGTCGTCCAGCGGGCACGCGTGGTCGAGCCGGTGCACCTCGTCGGCGGGGCCTCGCGGCTCCCCGAGCTCTTCCCGGTCCCGGGCCTCGCGCTCGCCTCGACGGCGCACGTCTACCCGGAAATCGTGAGCGGCCAGGCCGTAAGCGGCGTCTCCGAGCGGGTGGTCCCCGGGATCCTCGAGCGGCTTCCGCTCGACACGAGGGCGGCTGCGTGAGCGCATACGCCGTCCTCAGCGTGAAAGCGCGGCGCCTCCGCGTGGCTATCGCGGGCGACACGATCGCGGTCGGCACCCTCGCCGTTCTCGGCACGCTGATCCTCGCCTACACCTGGAACCGCTGGGGGAACGTCGACAACGACACCGGCTACGACACGCTCGCGGGCTGGCGCGTCGCGCACGGACAGCTGCCCTACGTCGACTACGTCTACTACTACGGGCCGCTGGCGCCGTTCGCGCTCGGGCTCTTCTCGCTCGTGGGCGGCGACGGAATGGTGCCGGCGCTCGTGTTCGGACTGTTGATCGCGTGGGCGATCGTCGCGGCCACGTACGCGCTGGCCCGGACGCTGCTCGAGCCGCTCGGCGCCTTTCTCGCCACCGCGCTCGTCCTGCCGGTCGCCTTCTCGTCCAACCAATTCAGCTACGTCGATCCACACACGCACTCCGCGACCCTGGCGGTGCTGCTCGCGCTCCTCTTCCTGCTGGCGATGAACCGTTTCTCGGTCACGGGATCACAGCGCTGGCTCGTTGCAGCGGGGACCTGCGCCGGGCTGGCGTTGCTGACCCGGCCGGAGTTCGCCGCCGCCGTGCTCCTCGGCGCGGCCGCGTGGCTCTGGGCCCGCCGGCGAGGCGGTGCAGCGCGCGGTCGCGAGCTGCTGGTCTTCGCGGCGCCCGCGCTCGCCATCCCGGCGGTGGTGTACGGAGCCTTCCTGACCGCCGTCTCGCCGCACAGGCTGCTCTTCGAGAACCTCTACCCGCGCGACTTCTACCACGCAGCCGCGAGCACCATGCTCAAGGCGCGCGCTCCTCTCACGTTGTCGAGCTTCGTCCAGCTCGGGGCCAAGCTCCTGCTCTACGCGGCCTTGATGGGCGGTGCCGTGCTCGCGGTTCGCGCCGTCGAGCGGCGACCTCGCTTACGGATTCCCGCGCTCGTTGCGAGCGCGGCCGGCGCGATCGTCGTCGCGATCGCCTCGATCGCCGATCCGGAAGCACTCCGCCACGGACTCCAGTTCGCCTATGGCTGGATCCCGGCGGGTGCCGCTGTTGCGGCCGTGCTCCTCGTCCGGGCGGTCTGGAAGTCAGGCGCCCGCGACCGGTCGACCCACCTCGAGCTCGGCGGGACCGTTGCGCTGGCGGTGGTTGCCGCGGCCACCTACGCGGGGTTCTACATCAACGCGTTCTTCGCGCAGATGGCGGTCTATGCCCTGCCGCTTGCGGCCGTCTTCCTGGCGTGCCTTCACCTCCGGCAGCTCGCGACCAGCCGCGGCACGGCGCTGCTCGGTGTGGCGTGGCTGGCCTTCCTGGTCGCGGCCGGAGTCGGGTTGACCCTGAAGGACGCGCGGGCCGAGTCGGCGCTGGTGCACGGCCCGGGTGGGACGATCGCCGCGAAGCCCGAGCAGGCGGCCGTCTACCGCCAGGTGATTGCGTGGATCGACCGGAGCACTGCTCCACACGCGCAGATCCTCGTCGCCCCGCAACTGACCTGGGTCTACGCGGTGAGCGAGCGCAGGAACCCGCTCCCGGAGCTGTCGCTCCTGCCGGGCGCTCTGGCGAAGCCCGGGTCGGAGCAGGCCGCGATCCGACAGCTCGAGCGGGCGCGCGTCCCGCTGATCGTGACGGAGCGCCGGACCTTCGAGGGGTACGGCCACACGTATTTCGGCGGTTCCTTCGACCGCGACCTCGCGGCCTGGATCCGCTCCCACTATCGACACGCCGCCGTGCTCGGTTCCACTGGACCGGCAGAAGACGCCGTAGACATCTGGTTGAGGAGGTCGACGTGAAGCGAATCGGAGTCACCGGGGCGGCCGGGTTCGTCGGGTCGCATCTCTGCGACCGGCTGCTAGCGGAGGGGTACGAGGTCGTCGGCATCGACGACCTGTCCTACGGATCGATGGCAAATCTCCACGCGTGCCTCGATCAGTCGAGCTTCCAGTTCGAGGAGCTCGACTGCCTCCATCGCCGCAAGCTGCGCTCTGCCTTCGACGGCTGCGACGCGATCGCCCACCTGGCGGCGAAGAAGATCCCGCGTTACCACGGCGCGCTCTCGACGCTCGAGACCAACGTCGCCGGCGCGAACGCGGTCTTCGGCACGGCGCTGGCGATGGGGGCGGATCTCGTCGTCACCTCGACCTCGGACGTCTACGGGAACGGCGAGCCGCCCTACGCCGAGGACGACCCGCTCGTCCTCGGGCCGCCGACCAGCCGCCGCTGGGCGTACGCGACCTCGAAGCTGTACGACGAGCACTTCGCCCTCGCGCTCGCGGAAGAGCGTGGGCTCAAGGTCACGATCCTGCGCCTGTTCAACGCCTATGGCCCGCGAAACCACCTCAGCTGGTGGGGCGGCCCAATGGTGACCTTCATCGAGGCCCTTCTGGACGGGAAGCCGATGGAGATACACGGTGACGGCCAGCAGACCCGGTCGTTCACCTACGTCAGCGACACCGTCGACGGCATCGTCCGCGCCCTCGAGACGCCCAGGGCCCGCAGCGAGATCATCAACGTCGGCGGGACCGAGGCCATCACGATCCTCGAGCTCGCCGAGGTCGTTCAGTCGATGCTCGGCGTCGCGCCCCCACTTCGAGCGACGTTCGTTCCCTACGAGACGATGCCCGGCAAGTATCAGGACGTCCGGCATCGTGTCGCCGATCCGAACAAGGCGCGCGAGCTCCTCGGCTTCGAGGCGAAGGTGAAGCTCGCCGACGGCCTCGCGGCGACGCTCGACTGGCACGAGAAGCGACGACTCGAGGGAAGACAGGCCGTGCTGGCATGATCCGTGCGCTCCTAGCCGCCCTCGCGCTCGCGACCCTTCTCGCCGGGGCCTCGGCCGGGGCGATCGCGCCGACGGCACCCAAGGGTCTCACGGGCATCTCGCTCGACGGCAGCGTCGGGCTCGCATGGCAGTCGGTGAGCGGAGCCGACCATTACTCCGTCTACCGGGGCACGACGCCCTCGACGATCACCGCGCCCGTCACGCCGGACGGCGGTGTCACCTCCACCTCGTTCACCGACGCCTCGGCGGCCAACGGGACGACCTACTACTACATCGTCCGCGCGGTTAGCCTCGGTCTCGAGTCCGGTAACTCGCCGGCCATCCAGTCCACGCCGGCGGCGCGCTCTTGCTCGACCGGAAACGACGTCGTGCTGGAGAACTGCTATCCAGGGACGACGACCTGGCGACTCGGCAGCACCCCACCCGTCTCCGCGGGCGGTATCGAGGGCTACGCGACGGCGCAGAGCATCAATCGAGGGGCCTCCGTCGATCTGAAGATCAAAACGGCAGCCGGAGCGCCGTACAACGTCTACATCTATCGCAGCGGGTACTACGGAGGCTCGGGCGGCCGCCTCTACTCGGTCCTCACCGGCCTGACAGGCGTGACCCAGGCTTCCTGCACGTCGGCCGCGAGCTCGACGGGCCTCTACGACTGCTCGAAGTGGTCGGTCTCCGCCACCGTCACGACGACGACCGCCTGGCCCTCCGGTGCCTACATCGCCCGGCTCGTGCGGACGGACAACGGCGCCGAAAACGAGATCCTCTTCGTCGTCCGCGACGACGCGAGCAACAGCGGGCTTCTCTACGGCCTCCCTTTCTCGACCTACGAGGCCTACAACAACTACGGCGGTAAGTCGTTCTACGCCTACAACTCGAGCGGACCGAACACGGTCGCGAAGACGACGCAGGCGGTCAAGGTCTCCTTCGACCGGCCGTTCGAGCAGGCCAGGACGACGTCCAACGCAAACTTCAACGACTGGTACACGCACACCGACTTCGCGGCCGTCTCCTGGCTCGAGCGCTCCGGATACGACGTCACCTACCAGTCCGACACGGACATGGAGGCAAACGGGGCACGGGTCAAGACGCACAAGGCCTACATGCTCGGCGCCCACAGCGAGTACTACTCGTCAGCGATGCGGACAGCGCTCGAGCAGGCGCGCGACGCGGGCGTCGACCTGTTCAACCTCGGCGCGAACGCTCTCTACTGGAAGATCCGATACGAGAACGGGCCCGGCGGCGGTGCGAAGCGCGTGGAGGTCTGTTACAAGACGACCGCGACAGGAGTCACGGATCCGAGCGGCCCGACGGGAACCTGGCGCGACCCGGCGGGGGCGAAAAAGCCGGAGAACGCCTTGCTCGGCGTGATGTACGTCGGGGACAACAGCAGCGCGTTCTTCCCTCTGAACGTCAACGCCGCGCAGGGCTCGGACCGCGTGTTCCGCTACACGAGCCTCCAGGGTCAGTCTGCTGGGTCCTCGGCCACCGTGGGGACCTCGATCGTCGGCTGGGAGTGGGACGCGCGTGTGGCCAACGGCTCGGAGCCGAGCGGCGTGAAGACGCTGGCCTCGAGCCCCGTGAGCGGGAACATCATCCAGAGCAACGGAACCAGCTATCTGAGCGGGCCCGCAACATCGAACGCGGTGAAGTACACAGCTCCCAGCGGCGCGCTCGTGTTCTCGACGGGCACCAACCAATGGGCGCGTGGGCTCGCTCTCAACGGCGAGGGGGCAGGGGAGCCCGACACCCGCATCCAGCAGGTGACGACGAACGTGCTCGCGGACATGGGAGTGGCTCCGACGACACCCGGCTCCGGGACCGTGCTCGACGATCCGTCCGCCCCGGCGGTCGCATCGACCTTGCCGAGCGACGCCGCGGCCGGCGTCGCTGTCGGCACAGGGGTCAGTGCGACCTTCGCGGGTGGGATGGACTCCTCGACGATCACGAGCAACAGCTTCACGCTGACGGACTCGAGCGGCGCCCCGGTTCCCGGCGGCGTGTCCTACACGGCCGCCTCCAAGACCGCGACCTTGACGCCGTCAGCGCCGCTCGCAACGGGAACGAGTTACACGGTGCGCCTGACGACGGCCGTAGCCGCCCAGTCGGGAAGTCCGCTCCCATTCCCGTACACGTGGACGTTCACCACGACCGGTTGCCCATGCGCGCTCTTCTCCGATCTGACCGTGCCGGCCAACCAGTCGGCGAGCGGTACCTACGAGCTCGGCGTCAAGCTCCAGGTCTCCCAACCGCTCAGCGTGCGTGCGGTCCGCTTCTACAAGGCCTTCGGTGAGACCGGCGGCCATATCGCGACGATCTGGACTGCCAATGGCTTCGCGCTCGGGAGCGTCGCTTTCGCCAATGAGAGCTCGTACGGCTGGCAGCAGCAGGCGCTGCCCGCACCGATCCAGCTTCAGCCGAACACGACCTACATCGTCTCGGTCAACGCGAACAGCGCCTACCCGGTCACCACCAACGGGCTCACGACGCAAGTCTCGAACGGCCCGCTGCACACCGTCTCGGACGGGCTGAACGGCGTCTACAACGCCGTCCGCGGCAGCTTCCCGAACCAGAGCAACCTCTCCAGCAACTACTTCGTCGACGCCGTCGTCGGGACCGGGTCGGCACCGGCCGTCACGGCGCAGGATCCGACGCCCGGGGAGACTGGGGTGGCAGCGAACACCCCGGTCCAAGCCACGTTCTCGCGGCCGATGTATCCGCAGAGCGTGACCGCCTCGAGCTTCACCCTGACGGGCCCAGGCGGCTCTTCGGTCGCGGCCAGCGTCGCCTACGACGCCTCGGCGCAGACGGCGACCTTGACGCCGACGGCACCGCTCTCCGCCTCGACGACGTACACGGCGACGGTCGCCGGGACGGCTGCGGCGATCGACGGAGTGCCAATGGCGGCACCCGTCTCCTGGAGCTTCACTACGGCGGCTGTCAGCAACCCGCCGCCGACGGTGGTCTCCACGAGCCCCGGCAACGGCGCCCCCAAGACGACCTCCGTCTCGGCGACGTTCTCCCGCTCTCTCGACCCGACCACGATCAACGCGTCGACCTTCTCGCTCCGGCGGCCCGACGGCACGATCGTGCCCTCGACCGTGACGTACGACGACGGCACGGCGACCGCGACTCTGACGCCCAGCTCCCCGCTTGACGGGGCGACCACCTACACGGCTCGAATCGACGGTACGGTCTCGGCGGCCGACGGTACGCCGCTCGGGGTCGCCGTGAGCTGGAGCTTCACCACCGCGGCTTGCCCGTGCCAGCTCTTCCCCGATCAGGCGCAGCCCGCTGCCCAGCCTGCGGGCACGTACGAGCTCGGCGTGAAGATCCGCGTCGACCAACCACAGGAGCTCACCACCCTGCGCTTCTTCAAGGCCTCGGGCGAGGCCGGGCCGCACACCGCCACGGTCTGGTCGGCGAGCGGCGTCGCGCTGGCGCATGTGCCCTTCGCCTCGGAGACCGCTTCGGGCTGGCAGCAGCAGGCGTTGGTGAACCCATTGCTGTTGCAGGCCAACACGACCTACGTCGTCTCGGTCAACGCCAACAGCTCCTACGCGGTCACCACCAACGGTCTCGCGTCGCAAATCACCAACGGCCCGCTGCACACCGTCGCCGACGGTGCAAACGGCGTGTACAACACTACGCGCGGCAGCTTCCCCAACCAGAGCTACGCCTCCAGCAACTACTTCGTCGACGCGGTAGTGGCGCCAGACACCGGGGCTGCCCCGGCGGTCCTGCAGACGAGCCCGGCCGACGGTGCCTCCGGCGTCCAGGCGACGGCCGTGACTGCGTCGTTCTCGCGCGCGCTCAACCCCTCGACTCTCACCGGCTCGAGCTTCACGCTGACTGCACCCGGCGGGTCGAGCGTTCCGGCGACCGTCTCCTACGACGGGGCGTATCTCGCCACGCTCACACCGTCCGTGCAACTCGCGCTGGGGACGACGTACACGGCCCACCTGTCTGCGACCGTGGCCGGCGCCAACGGCACGCCGATGGGCGCACCCGTTGCCTGGAGCTTCACGACCGGCTCCTGCCCGTGCGCGCTCTTCTCCGACCTGGCCCAGCCCGCGAACCAGTCCGCGGCCGGAACATTCGAGCTCGGCGTCAAGCTGCAGGTCGACTCGCCGGAGCAGCTGACATCGGTGCGGTTCTACAAGGCCGTCGGCGAGACGGGAAACCACACGGCGACGATCTGGACCGCCAACGGGCTCGCCCTCGGCAGCGTGACGTTCGCAAGCGAAACCGCCTCCGGCTGGCAGCAGCAGGAGCTGACGACACCGTTGCAGCTGCAGCCCAACACGACCTACGTCGTGTCGATCAATGCCAATACCCGGTACCCGGTCACGGTCAACGGTCTTCTCAATCCAGTCTCGAGCGGGCCGCTGCACACCGTCGCCGACGGGTTGAACGGCGTCTACAACGGGACGCTCGGCAGCTTCCCCGACCAGAGCTACCAGTCGAGCAACTACTTCGTGGACGTGGTCGTAGCGCCGTGAGTAGCCAGGCCGCTGTCGCCGGCGACCTCAGTGCTCGGCCACCACATCGCAGCGCGAGCTTCTCGGGCGCCTGGCTGCTGTCGGGCGCAATGGTGGTCTCGGGCGTGCTGACCTACGCGTTCCACGTCCTCGCCGCTCGAACGCTGGGACCGACGGCCTACGGCCAGATCGCGGTGCTCTGGGGGGCGATCTTCCTCGGCGCGATCGTGCTGTTCCGTCCCATCGAGCAGACGACGTCGCGTTCGATCGCCGATCGGCTCGCACGCGGCGAAGAGGCCGCGACCGTCGTGCGCCCGGTCCTGGCCCTTTCGGCCACTTTGATGGCGCTGATCGCCGTCGGGGCCGCCCTCGCCTGGGGCCCTCTCACCGACCACCTCTTTGCGGGTGACGACGCCATGACGGCGATGCTCGTCGGCGGCACGCTCGCGTACGGGCTCTCGTACGTCGTCCGCGGGCTCGTCGGGGGCGTGCGCTGGTTTCGCGGCTACGGCCTGGGGCTGCTGTCCGACGCCGTCGGGCGGCTGGCAGTTGCTGCTCCGCTCGTCTTCATCGCGTCCAAGAGCCTGGCCGCGTTCGCGCTCGTGGTCGCGGGGGTCGTGGGCGCGCTCGTACCGCTCTACTTCGGCCGGCGAGAGCTCGCCGTCCTGAAGGAGCACAGGGCGAGCTCGCGCTTTCGGATGCTGGGCGCGCTCAGCTTCGCCGCCCCGGCCAGCCTGATGGCGGGAGCAGACCAGGTGCTCGTGAACGGCGCACCGCTGCTCGTCGTCCTGGGAACCGGGCGCGCCGGCAGGGATGCCGGCGTCGTCTTCGCCGCGACGATGCTCGTGCGGGCCCCGGTCTACGTCTTCCAGGGTCTCGCCGCCTCGCTCCTGCCGAACTTCACGGTGCTCCACGCCGCGGAACGGCAGCGCTTCCTTAGCGTCGTGCACAGGGCCGTGGTCGTCCTCCTCGCGGTTGGCGCCTGCATCGTCGTCGTCAGCGCGGTTGCAGGCCCCGAGGCGATGCGGATGCTCTACGGAGACGCCTACTCGGTGAGTCGAGGCGACCTCGTGCTGCTCGGACTCGGCGTGGCCTGCTACCTGGGCGCGTCAACCTTCTCGCAGGCACTCCTGGCCTTGGACTGCGGTTCACGCGCGGCGGCGGCCTGGTGCTCCTCGGCGGTCGCCTTCGTGGTGCTCTACGTGGTCCTGCCCTGGAGCCAGCTCACCCGAATCAGCCTTGCGTTCGCGGCCGCGATGAGCGGCGGGTTGGTGCTGCTCTGGCTGCTACTGACGCGCCACCGGCCGGCCGGCTAGGCGACGAGCTCGACGCTGCACTCGGGATGCAGCGCACACCAGACCCTGAGGTACGCCTTGACCTCCATCCGCGCCCATTCGTCGCGGACGGGAGCCGTGACGCCGTTCGGCGCTCCGTGGAGCTGCTGGGCCGCCGTCTCAGGGTCGATCGCGTGCTTCAGGCCGACCTCGAGTGTTGCGGGCCCGAGATGATCGACATCGCACTGGCAGCGGCGGAGGAATACGACGAGCTCGGGTGCGAGCATTGGATCGTCTAGTCGGAGTCGGACCACGGCTCCTTCGTCCCGGTCGCAGTTCGGGCCGCGAATGCGTCCCTCTTCGAAGTCTCATCCCGGGCCGGCGCTTTTCAACCGTCGAAAGGCCGGGATGGAAACTCCGCCTTGGTCGCGGATGACAGACGCTCCTGACCCTTCGGCCAGTGGACGGCGAGCAACGCCGACGTACGATTCAGCGATCGCTGTCACGGAGGCTCAGCTCAGGCGTCAAGCGAGCTCCGGAGGTATCCGGCTCGGCTGGTCCATCGCGCTATTGGCGTGCGCGGTGCAGACGGCTGCCTACCTCACGAACGAGCTCGTCCTCGACACCGGGTTCCATCAGCTCAACGCCGCCGTCGACGGAACGCTGTTCGCCTGGGCCAATACCCTCGCTATCGTCTCCGTCGCCGTCCTGGTGATCGCGGCCGCCGTCCGCGGGCTCATGCGTCCGTCACGCGCGGCCGTTCTGGCTGTGGGTCTCGGGCTCCTCGCAGTGGACGACGCGACCGGCGCCCACGACTGGATGCGGGGGTTCCGTATGTCGTCGTTGCCCGGCCCGCCCCGCACGGCCGGGGCCGTCGCGCTAGGCGCCTTCGCGCTGCTGCTGGCGATCGTGTTCGTCCTGCTCTGGGGCGAGAGCGGCCGCGCGCCGGTGCGGGCGAAGGCGATGATGCGGGCCGGCCTCGTTGCGCTGGCTCTCGCCGTCGTGACGCGGTTGGTCGGCGCGGTGTTCGGGCGGCACGAGACGTACGACGACGTCGTACGAGCCGTCGGCGTCGCGGTCGAGCAGGGCCTGGGCCTCGGAGGTTGGATCCTCGTCGCGGCCGGGTACGCCCTGAGCGTCCGCGCTTCAGCCCCGGGTCATTCTTCCTCGCCGCCTCCGCACTGGCCCGCATTCACGGCCACGCTCACGGAGAACCCGCGTCCGGCGAGCATCACCGCCCCGACCTTGCCCGACGGGGCCGCGAAGACGAGGTGGTTCACCCGGTAGGCCACCGGGTGCCCCGCTCGTCTCGTCTTGACGAGGCGGCCCTTGTAGGCCCGCTTGAGCGCCGAGACCGTCGAGCATGGGCCCACGTGTCGCGCCGTCCGGTACTCCTCGGCCGAGGTCAGGACGGCGATGCCCTTGCCGGCTCGAGAGAGATACACCGCCAGCTCCGTGTTCGCGAACACCAGGCGGACGAGGCCGTGGCTGTACCTGGTCGTGAACGACGGGCGACCGAAAAGGCGCGTGTATTGCTTCTGCGTGAGTCCGAGCTTCGCCTTACCGATCGCGGTCTGAGTGATGCGGCCGCCCGGAGCGCTGGCGGATGCGGTCGCGATCCCCGTAAGGACGATCGCCAGAACTCCGAGTAGGAAGACCCGTCGCACCCCAACGAGCTTAAGCCTGGCCGGAAGCCTCGACCAGTCTAGTTCAGGTCCGGACTTACAAGACCGCGGCCGCCCCTCGACCAAGAAGAGGCGGCCGCGTACGCCGCATAAGGGCGTGCTTGGGAATCGTGCCGTTTTGCACGATCGGACATCCCTGGAATGGGTAAGCGGGCTTCCCGCTTGGTCCCCGGGAACGCCCGCCTAACCCGGCGCGGGTCCACACCCGAGATGAGCGCGGGGGCCTGCGCCGCCAACGGCTCCCGGCCGCGGCCGGCCAGGAGCTCCAGCGGCCACAGACTACGAGAAAACGCCCCACTCGCCTACTAGTCGGCAAGCCGGTTTGAGGGGGCTCCAAAGGTCTCGATGCGGTTTCGATCGGGTGTCCACAAGGTGTTGGACGAGCTGCTTCGAGTGTCCAAGCGGGGTTGCGAGTTTTTCCACGCCTTTACACACAGCTTTGAATAGGTTAGAACAACAGGTACTACTCTTTTGTCTACCGGGAGAAAGGCGGCCCTTTCGATGAGCCCCGGCGATCGGACAGCAGTACTACTCGACCCCCATCCTCTCTGGCTGGACGCGGTCGAGCTCGTTTTAACCAGGAACGGTGTAGCGGTAGTTGCGCAGACCACCGATCCGGATAGGGCGCTCGCGCTCGTGGAGGAGTTTCACCCCTCGGTACTCGTCGCGGAAGCGGCTGGCGAGGGTCTGACTTGCATCCGCAAGGCGTGCGCGAAGTTCCCCGAGCTGAAGGCGATCGTGCTGTCATCTCCGGATGAGGCAGCCCAGATCGAGGCGGCGTTCGCCGCGGGTGCGCATGCATACGTGCTGAAGACCGCGCATCCCGACGACGTCACGGTCGCGATCCGCCAGACGTTCGAGCATTCGATGTTTCTGCCAGGCCCGGCGGTTGCGGGAGGATCGACCAACGGCGTTGCGCCGATCGCCTCCGAAGCGAGCGACACGGTGGCCTCGCTCACCAAGCGCGAGCTCGAGATCCTTCAGCTGGTCGCAGAGGGACACTCCAACAGTCAGCTCGCCCGGATCCTCTGGGTGACGGAGCAGACGGTGAAGTTCCATCTCTCCAACATCTACCGGAAGCTGGACGTGGCCAACCGGACCGAAGCGAGCCGCTGGGCGCAGGTACACGGTCTCCTGAATCTCGCACCCCCGGCAGAGGTTGGCAGCAGCGTCAGCTAATGCGCGACGAGGGAGATGGTGGGGTTGAAGGCGAGCACCATCGAGGCGATCTCGGGGATCATCTCGGCCAGCTCGACCGCTGAGCGATCCTTCCGGATGAAGCCGGCCGCTCCCTGATGCGCGAGCGCTGACTCGGCGTTCGCATCGGGTCCGGAGTCGAGCAAGGCGAGCAATCGGATCGAGGGGTCCGCCTCGCAGATCAGGCGGGTGGTCTCGATGCTGTCCTCGAGCGGCAGGTCGACGTCGAGCACGACCACGTCCGGCGACAGCTCCCTTGCGAGCGCGACCCCCTGGCTCCCGTCGTGAGCGACACCGACGACGTCGAGGCGCGAATCGGACGCAAGCTTGGCCCGCAGGGCCTCGGCGAAGAGGCGGTGTGCCTCGACGACGAGAATGCGGATGGCGGCCGCGGGAGGGACGGCTCCCATGCCCGTACTATTGCGAATCCGGGCGGTCATTGCGAGTCCAGCGAAAACCCTCGCTTTCGGCCGTATCTGCTTCCCGCTCGCACTCGTTGTAAGCGTGAGGGGGAATGTGAGTTGAAACTGCGGTACGGCGTCTTGCTTCCGGTGGTGGCCTTTGTCGGGCTCGCCTCCGCGCTCGCGTTCGGAGAAGGGGCCCGGGGCGATCTTCTGCCCACCTTGCCGACCACGCCGACCTTGCCGGTGACGGTTCCGACCGTGACGACGACTCCGGTGCCGCTGCCGCCTCCGCCACCGTTGCCGCCTCCGCCGCCGTTGCCGCCGCCTCCACCCCTGCCGGTCGTCCCGCCCGCTCCACCCCTACCGCCCGCGCCGCCTGTCGCGCCGCCCCCTGCCGCCCCACCGGCCGTTCCGAGCGTCCTCCCGCCGCCGGCGCCCGCTCCGGGTCCGCCCGCGAACGTCGGTTCATCGCGTCCGGGGCTTGTTGGCGGCGCTGCAGGCCCGGTCACCGCCGCGAGCTCCGGTGCCGTCGGACAGCCGTCGGCCGCCGAGCAGGCACTGGGCTCGACCATGTCTCCGTCCGGGCCGCACGCCGCTCGCCCACGGGCTTCGCGAACGCGCTTCTCGACGCGCGGCCGTGCGGCCAGGCGAGGGACCATGCTCTTCTTCCGTCTCGGACGACGGGCGAAGGTCGAGCTCGTCGTCCGCGGCCCCAGCCCGAGCTGCGCCGTCGCGGGCAAGCAACTCGTCCGCGGCCACCCTGGGCTGAACCGGGTCCACTTCTCGGGGCGCCTCCGAGGCCACCGCCTCGCCCCTGGCATCTACGCGATCGCGGTGGTCGCCGTGCGCGGCGGAGCTCGGCGCCGCGTTGGGACGATCGGGATCGAGATCGTCTCCCCGCAACGTCGCCTGTCGAAGGCCGAGCGGTCGGCGCCGGTGGGCGCCTTCTGCGCCTCGAGGCCGCGCGCGATTCTCGCGAGTCTCGTCCTGCCGCTCGGCGGCACGGGTCGAGGCGGCCTCGCGAAAGGCTCGACGCGGGATCGCGAGCCTCGGAACAACGGTGTCCTCGGCGCCGAGATTCCGCCTCGGATCTCGCTTCCCTACGCCTCGCTCCCGAACGGGCCGCTCGGCACGGTGCTGGCCGCGCTGATCTTCGGCCTAATCGGGCTCGCCTCGGCCACCCTGCTCGTCTACGTGACCCGCTTCCTCAGGGGGACCTGGAACCCCTAGCGACGAGAAGAGAGGGAGCCGGGTGAGCGTTCTCGTTCACCTCGAGCTCTATGGCCGCCTAGAACCGCGAGAAACGGGGCCACCCGGCTCCCTTCGGCCACTAGACGCGGGTCGGAGAGGCGATCTTCCCACCGGCTCTCGAGGCGACTAGCCTTCGACCATGGGCCGGGTCTTTCGGTCGACCTATCATGACACCGAGGATCGGCGTCTGGCCCGCAGCGGCCTTTCTCTCCGACGACGTCTCGAGAACGGAGCGAGCACGTGGGAGGTCGAGCTGCCCGAGGCCCCCGGCGAGGTGGCACTCGCGGCACCGGGCGGCCCGGTGAAGCCGCCGCAGCTGATCGCCGACCTGCTGCAGGCCGTCATCGGCGAGCGGACGCTGGTCGAGGTGCTCACGGTTCGAACGCGTCGCTCGGACGAGCTCGTCGACCAGATCACCGTGCTCGAAGACGGCGCTGTCGTCAGGGAGTTCGACCGGGACGGAAGGAACGGCGACGCAGGCCTCGACCTCCTGGAGGCACCCCCGCGGACGTCTCCGGGCAAGACGGCGTCGCCACGCGAGCGCATCCAGGCTCGACTGGAGGAGCAGTACGAGGAGATGCTCGCTCACGACCCGGGGACGCGACTCGGTCGGGAGCCCGAGGCGGTGCACAAGTTCAGAGTGGCGGTGCGCCGAACGCGGGCGCTTCTCCGCTCGACACGAGGCATGGTCGATCGCGTGTGGGCCGATCAGCTTCGGGCTGAGCTCGACTGGCTGGGCCGGTCGCTCGGAAACGTCCGCGACCTCGACGTCCTCCTATTCACCCTTCGCGCCGACGCCGAAGCGCTTGACGCCGACGATCGCGACGCGGCGCGCAGACTGCTGTCGCAGCTTTCGGGCGAGCATGAGAGGGCCCGCCGCGAGCTCGAGCAGGTGCTTACGAGCGGCCGCTACCTGACCCTGCTCGCAAGGCTCGAGGAGGCGGCGCAGGAACCGCGATGGGCCGGAACCGAGCAGCCCGTCGAGGAGCTCGCCGCAAACGAGTTCCAGCGGCTGGAGACGGCGGTCCGGGCGCTCGGGAAGCACCCGAGTGACGAGCGGCTGCACAAGATCCGGATCCGGGCGAAGCGCGCGCGCTATGCCGCGGAGGTGGCGGAACCGGCCGTGGGGAAGCCCGCCCGCCGCCTCATCAGTCGCGCGCAAGAGTTCCAGGACGTGACCGGAGCGCACCAGGACGCGGTCGTCGCCGAGCAGAAACTCAGGGAGCTCGTCGAGAGCGAACCGTCCATCGCGTTTGTGGCGGGTCGGCTGGTCGAGCGCCAGCGCGAGCGTCGCCGTGACGCTCGCCGCAAGATCGCGCCGGCCTGGAAACGCCTCCAGCGCGCCGGCCGCAAGGCCTGGCGCTAGTGGCGTGGCACTGCTCGTGATCCGGCATGCGAAGGCCGGCAAACGGAACAAGGCACATCCGGACGACCACAAGCGCCCCCTCGACGAGCGAGGCTGGCGACAGGCCGAGGAGCTCGTCGAGCTCCTGGCGCAGTATCCGCTGGATCGGCTGGTCTCGAGCGGTCATGTGCGGTGTACCCAGACCTTCGAGCCGTTGGCCGAACAGCGCGACCTCCCGATCGTGGTGCGGCCGGAGCTGCAGGAGGGAGCCAGCCGCGAGGAGACGGTTGCGCTGATGAACGAGCTCGGCGACCGCGCGGCGCTCTGCACCCACGGTGACGTGCTCGAGGAGCTCTTCGGCGAGGCCGGCCAGAAGGGGTCGACCCGCGTCGTCGAGCTCCGTGACGGCGCCCCCGTCGTGCTCGAGTACCTCGCGCCGCCGGCCTAGGCGGTCGCGGCCTCGGCCTCGAGCAAGCCGAGGCAGACGCCCTCGCGGACGCCCCCGTCCGCGACGCCGAGCGGGACTTGCAAGAGCGCCTGGAGGCCGGCGAGGATGATCGCTCCGGCGGGGAGGGTGCGTGCGCGCTGGAGGTCGACGTTGGCGTGGCGCGCGCGCGAGGCAGTTTGCAGCTCCGTGAGCGTCTCGATCGCTCGCGCCAGGCTGCGCTCGTCGAGCTGGCCGAGACCCAGTCGCCGGAGCGCCCGGGCGGTGCCTCCGGTTGCCAGGGCGACGGACGGAACCGGCGGCGTCAGCGGGGCCAGCGCCTCGGCGACCTCGGCGCGGGCCGCGGCCAGCTCCCCCTGCGTGGGCGGATCGCCCTGAAGGCAGCGGTTGGTCAGCCGAAGGGACCCGATCTCGACCGAGCGGAGCCACGAGGCCCGCTCACGCGACCCGATCGCCACCTGGGTGGAGCCCCCGCCCACGTCACAGACGGCCACGGGCTCTTGCTTGCCGCGCGCGCGCGACATCGCTCCGGCGAAGCCGAGCTCGGCCTCCTCCTCCTCGCTCAGGGGCCGAACGCGCATTCCCGTTGCGTGCTCGAGGGCGACGACCAGGTCGCGTCCGTTGTCGGCGTTCCGCCACGGCGACGTGACGACGATCTCGATCCGGGCCGCCCCGAGCTTGCGCGCGCGCCGCACCTCCTTGCGCGCGGCCTCGGCCGAACGTTCGATCTTCTCACCGGTCAGGAAGCCCAAGCGCTCCACGTCCTCCCCGAGCAAGGTGCGGCGCCGTTCTTCGCGTATTCGGGTCAGGCCGGCCGCGCTGGCCTCCGCGACGAGGAGCCGCAGCGTGTTGGCGCCGACATCGACCACCGCGACTCTCACCCGCGGGATTCTGCTGCCCGCGGCGGTCGACAGCCCGAGCGAGCTTGCGACCTTCCGGACTAGGAGGTGGACTTGGGCGACCGTCGCGGTTGCCGTGCCCTCGTGCTTCGCATCAGGAGCGTCTGCGTGTCGCGCTGCCGTTCGCCCTTCTTGGAGCGCAGGCGTTGCCAGTGGCCGTCGCTCTTCAGTTCCCATGCGTGGACGTTGGAGGAGACAATCGTGTCGAAGGAGCGCTTCAGCTCTTCCCGTGCGCGCTGATCCTCGACCGGAACGACGGCCTCGATCCGGTGATCGAGGTTGCGCGGCATCAGATCGGCGCTGCCGAGGTAGTACGAGGCGTCCTCGCCGGCCTCGAAGATGAAGATGCGGCTGTGCTCGAGGAAGCGTCCGAGCACACTGAGCACGCGGATGTTCTCGCTCAGGCCTTCGACACCGGGCCGGAGCGTGCAGATGCTGCGCGCTACGATCTCGACCTGGACGCCCCGCTTGCCGGCCGCGTAGAGCTCCTCGATCACGCGCTCGTCGGCGAGGCTGTTGACCTTGATCCTGATGCGCGCCGGCTCGCCGCGCTTGGCGGCTTCGCCGGTCGCGCGGATCTTCTCGATCAAGCGGTCTCGCAGGTCGAACGGCGCCACGAGCAGCTTCCTGAAGCGCCTCGGCCTGCTGAAGCCGGTCAAGAAGTTGAACAGGTCGGCGATGTCGGCGGTGATCTCCGGGTCGGCCGTGAAGAGGCCGAAGTCCTCGTAGCTACGGGCGGTCGCGGCGTGGTAGTTGCCCGTGCCGATGTGGGCGTAGCGACGGAGCTCGTTGCCCTCGCGCCGGACGATCAGCGTCGTCTTCGCGTGGATCTTCAAGCTCGGGAAACCGTGCACGACGTGCACGCCCGCCTCTTCGAGGGCGCGTGACCACTCGATGTTGCGGTGTTCGTCGAAGCGGGCCTTCAGCTCGACCAGACAGACGGCCTGCTTGCCGGCCTCTGCCGCCTCCACCAGGGCCGGCACCAGCGGCGAGTCGTCGCTCGTCCGGTAGACCGTCGTCTTCAGGCCGAGAGTCTCGGGATCGTTCGCCGCCGAGCTGACGAAGGCCTCGAAGCTCGTCGTGAAGGCGTGGTAGGGGTGGTGGACGACGACGTCTTCTTCGAGGATCTCTCCGAAGAGGTCGTCCGCCGAGGAAACACCGGCGAGACGGGGGTGCGTGAGTGGGAACCACTGTTCGTTTTTGAGATCCGGCCGGTCGAGCTGCGCGAACTCGGCGAGGCTCTCGAGGTCGAGCGGGCCCTGGACGAGGTAGACCTGATCGTCGCCGAGGCTCAGGCCACGCTTCAGGCGGTCGAGCATCCGCCTCGAGGCCGATCCCGCCACCTCGACCCGCACCGCGTCGCCGAAGCGTCTCCGCCGAAGCTGGCTCTCGACGGCGATCAGCAGGTCGTCGGCTTCGTCCGAGAGCTCGAAGTCCGCGTCGCGTGTGACGCGGAAGGCGCAGCACTCCAGGATCTCCATCTTTGGAAAGAGCCAACCGAGGAAGTGTCGGATGACCCGTTCAAGCGGGATGAAGAGGCCGCGCTCGCCGACGGCCATGAAGCGGGGCAGGAGCTCGGGCACCTTCACCCGCGCGAATCGCTCTTCGCCGCTGTCGGGATCGCCCACGAAGATCCCCAGTGACAGCGAGAGCCCCGAGATGTACGGGAACGGCTGCCCCGGGCCGACGGCGAGCGGGGTCAGGAGCGGGAAGACTTCACGCCCGAAACGCTCGGTCAGCTCCTCGAGCTCGCTCTTCGTACAGTCCTCGACCTGGCCGACAACGATCCCGGCCTCTTCCAGAGCCACCGCGAGATCCCGCTTCCAGAGCTTTGCCTGGCGCGCCGTGAGCTCCAGCACCTGCTCGCGGATCTCGTGCAGCGTCTGGTGCGGCGTGCGGCCGTCCGGAGAGGTGACGGTGACTCCGGATTCGATCTGGTCGAGCAGGCCCGCCACCCTGACCATGAAGAACTCGTCGAGGTTCCTGGAGAAGAACGAGCAGATGCGCGCACGCTCCAGGAGCGGCAGGGACTGGTCGGAGGCGAGTGCGAGCACGCGCGCATTCCACGACAGCCACGAGAGCTCCCGATTGAGCAGGGCCTCATCGCCGCCGCCGCCGGTCCGCTGCTTCGCCGCCGTCGTCGCCAAGTCGCTATCTAACCCCACTTAAGCAGGAAGTTGGGTAACAGACGTGTTAACGGCGGCGAGAGCCCGGGTCCGCCGGGCTCTCGCCTTCCGCTCTCCCGCGGCCTCGGCGGCGGTGGGCGGAAACTCAGTCGTCGCCGCGTACGTCGCCGGCCGGGACGACCTCGAAGGTCGGGTTGTCGCCGTGCTGCTGGGTGTAGAACCAGCGCCAGCCGTCCTTCCAGACCTTGGGGGACTCCGCTCCAAGGAGTCCCTCGGTGCTCGGATCCCCGTCGGAGACGTGGACGCCGGTGAGCTCGTTGTCGCTGTCGTTCTTGCCGAACCCGCCGTTCGCAGAATCGATCGTGGCGGATGCATCGCGTCCCTGTGCCAGCCAGCGGAGCGGCTGCACGGCTGGATTCGAATAGTCGGTGAACACGTCGAACGCGAAGCCGGAATCCAGTGCATTGCGCTGGGAGTGCAGCGTGTCGCCGGCGTCCTCGACGACCAGCAGCCGGCTCCGCGACAGGAACGTGACGTTGTCGAAGCCAGCGTGAGCCTCGTTCCCCTTGTAGAAGAGCGTCAACGTGCCGTTGTTCGCCGACGGGCTCGACTGTTCCAGCTTGAAGAGCGAGGTCCAGCCTCCAAGGCCGCCCACTCCGGTGACGGGATCCCCGTTCTCGGGACTGGTTGCGTTCGTGTCGCCGGTCTCGTCGAAGTAGAAGTCGCGGAACTTCGAGCCGGGTCGGAAGACGCCGTTCTCGGGCCGCTTGAAGGGCGTCCCGTGCGCCTGCTTCGCGAGCGTGTTCGCGTTGAAGGGCGTCGAGCCATCGACGGCGGTGTCGTGGATCGTGACCCAGCGGGCCTCGAAGCTCTTCCCGTAGGTGTGCAACGCGACCTGGTCCGGCGAGCTGAGCGGAGTCTGGGACTCGACCGTCACCGGCTGGTTCGCATCGTTCAGCACCTGGAGGACCTGCAACTTCCCGCTTTTCAGCTCGCCGGGCTTTCTCGGCACGTAGCGGTAGACGAAGCTGTTCGGGATCCGCGCGGTCGTGCTGGGCTTGCTCGCGCCGCCAATGTCCTCGACGATCCAGAGGTTGCCCGCGGAGTCGTTCTGCACGCCCTCGTACCCGCCGCGGCCGAGCGCGCCCGAGACGTCCTCCACCTGTGACGGGTAGTCGGCGCTCGCCGAGTAGGTCGGGGCCGACGCGTTCTCGGTCGTGAAGATGAGCTTCCTCGCCCATGGATCCCAGGTCGAGCCGTCGATCGTCGCCAAAGGCTCGCCGTTCACGTCCCGGCTCGCCAAGAGCGTGACTCGATGCGCCGCATCCGCATCGAGGTTGATGCGCGTGATGTACCCGAGCTTCTTGCCGTCGGCGGACGCCGCCGCCTCGTGGCCCTGGAACAGGAAATGCGAGCCGTAGTCGTACCCTCCGTCCGGGCCGCTCAGGCCGTGTTTGAAGACGAGGTAGGTGTTCTTGTCGGGCTCGGTCTTCTGGGCTTCGGTCTGGACGGCAGCCGCGGGCACCATCTCCGGCACGCTGGGGTCGGAGGGGCTCGGAACGTCGTTCTCGTACCCGTAGTAGCCGATGATCCCCTGCGGGTTCTCGAGCTTGGTCGCGCCCTGTGCCTGGACGATCTGGCTCAGCTCGACTGACAGCTTCGGAGCCGGCGCGTAACCCGCCGCCTTGGTGTTCGCGGTAGGAACATCTGACAGAGCGGGGCCGTCGTCCTTGGACGTGGCGGCACCCGATGCGGCAAGCACCACCGCCACGCCGCAGACACAACCGAGTGCGGCTACGGCCGCCCTTCGCTTCCTGCTGGTCATTCAGCTCCTCCTCCCCGGGGTGTACGCGCCGGAGCCGCCGGCGCTCTCTGAGGCGGCGACGTTAGGTCGTCGGAGCTCGGCGGTGGGTTACGCGTCGGTTCGACTTCGGTGACGATCCTGTGACGGTGCGTCTCGCCTCCGCGTGTAGGCGGTACGCGCCACTTTTTCACCCCTCCGTAACCGCCCCGAAGCCCATGGAATGGGCCGATCGCGCCACAGTGTCGAGACGATGCGTGTCGCGATCGTCGCCCATCGTCCCAGCGCCACGAACCTCGCCCTGGCACGCCGCGGCTGGAATGGCGAGCAGGTCGAGTTGCTGTCGCCCCGTGAGGCGCTCCTCTCGCTTGGACGCGGCGACCTCGTGCTCGGTCGGCTGGACGTGCGCGACGATCTCGACGGCGTCGAGGAGGGGCTGTGGGCGCTGGAGCGGCTGCTCGAGGCAGGAGTGACGGTCCTCAATTCCCCGCCGGCGGCCATCTGCGCCCACGACAAGCTGCTGACGGCACGGAGCCTGCGGCGCGCAGGGCTGCCGCACCCGCGCACACGGCTGATCGAGCGCTACGACGAGCCGCCGGACCTGGACTACCCGGCCGTGCTCAAGCCGCGGTTCGGCAGCTGGGGCCGCGACGTCGTCCTCTGCCGGGATCGACGCGAGCTCGAGCGCAGCCTCGAGACGCTCTCGTCCCGACCCTGGTTTCGAACCGGAGGCGTCCTTGCCCAGGAGTTGATCCCGCCGCTCGGGCACGACCTGCGACTGATCGTTGCGGCCGGAGGCGTGGTCGGCGCCGCCAAGCGCACCGCACCGCCGGGGGAGTGGAGGACAAACGTCGCGCTCGGCGCCTCGATCGAGCGCGTCGTCCCTCCGCCGGTGGCGGTGACGCTTGCCCGCGCGGCCGCGGCCGCCTCGGGTCTCGACCTCGTCGGCGTCGATCTTCTTCCGACCGGACCGGGAGGCTTCTGCGTCATCGAGCTGAACGCGGCAGTCGATTTTCGCCCGGTCTACTCGTTCGTCGGACGCGACGTCTACGCTGACGCGATGACGGCGCTTGCGGGATACCAGGAGCCGACCGACGAGCAGCCCGGCGCACTGGCGGCCGTCTAGCCGCGGGTGCTGATCGCGCAGATCTCGGACGTGCACGTCGGAGGCGGCCGGTACCGCGAGGACCTGCTGCGCCGGGCGATCGAGGAGATCAATGCCCAGAACCCCGATCTCGTCGTGATCGCGGGCGACCTCACCGACGACGGCTATCCCGACCAGTACCCGCTCGCATTCCAGGAGCTGGGGAAGATCGCGTGCGAGCACGTCGTGGCTGTCCCGGGCAACCACGACGCGCGCAACGTCGGCTACCTGCGCTTCGAGGACACGTTCGGCCCCCGCGACACACGGCTCCGGCTCGAGCTGCAGCAGCTGGAGGTCGCGCTCGTGGCCGTCGACTCCTCGAAGCCGGACCTCGACGAAGGCGAGATCGGCCGGGAGCACTACGGCTGGATCCAGGAGGGGTTCCAGGGCGAGGCAGATCTCCGCGTCTTCGTCTGTCACCACCACCTGATGCCGATCCCCGGCACCGGCCGCGAGCGCAACCAGGTGCTCGACGCGGGCGACGTGCTCTCCCTCCTGCGCCAGTGCCGAGTCGACCTCGTGCTCGCCGGCCACCGCCACGTGCCATACGTCTGGCCGGTCGGCGGGATGCTGCTCGTCCACTCGGGCACCGTCTCGACGCAGCGGACCCGCGGGTTCTCCCATCCGGCGTACAACCTCGTGCGTGTCGAGAACGGCCGGATCGACGTCGAGTTGCGGATCCCGGGCGGGGAAGGCAGCAGCCTCGGTGACTACCCGCGAGACTGGCCCGAGGAGATCTCGGCTCGCCATGCCGACCCGTTCGTCCGCGCACAGCGCGACATCTCGCTCGCCGACGACCAGGACTGAGTCGCGCTAGGCGGGCGGAGATACGTAGCTTCGGGCACGATGCGCGGCTAGGCAATGGCGCGCTCACTCACGATCGTCGGGCTGGGAGGCTCGCTGTCATCGGCGTCGCGAAGCCGCGCCGCGTTGCTCAGAGCCCTCGATGGTGCAGAGGCCGCCGGCGCGGCGACCCGGCTGTTCGACATCCGGGAGCTCGACCTGCCGATGTACAACCCCGACGCGAGCGAGCCGACCGGGTCGGCTACGGAGCTGATCGAAGGGCTTCATGCGGCCGACGGGATGGTCTGGAGCAGCCCGCTCTACCAGGGAACGATCTCCGGAGCGTTCAAGAATGCGCTCGACTGGTTGCATCTGCTCGGCGATCGCGATCCGCCGTACCTGAAGGACAAGGTGATCGGCTTGATCAGCGCGGCCGGCGGGACACAGGGGTTGCAGGCGATCAACACGATGGAGTTCTCCGTTCGGGCGCTCCGGGCCTGGGCCGTCCCCTACGTCGTCCCCGTCGCCAGTGCGGCACGAGTCTTCGACCGCGAGGGCGGGCTCCACGACGAGACGATCGAGCACCAGCTGAGTACGCTCGGGAGCGAGGTCGTCCGCGTGGCGGAGCGGTTCGCGGTCGACGAATCCCCGGATCACGCGGGCGAGTGCGCTTGCGCCGCCGAGCGTGTCGAGCTGATCGCCTAGGCGGAGTCAGGGCCCGAACGGCTCCCGCCCTGGCGCGGCGTCGCGGTGTGAGGCGGCGTTCGGTCCCTGCGGTCTAAGCTCATTCACCGTGCGCCGACGGAGCGGTAGCCGCGGTCTCGTGGTCGTTGGGGTTGCCCTTGCAGCGTCCGCGGTCGGGCTCGGGGCATGGGTGATCACGAGCGGCTCGAGCTCGAACAGCGACGCGGGAGGGCGTTCGGGGACCACAGCCGCAGTCGCGCGCCTTCGAGGCCACCCTCGCTCCAGGAAGGCGTCCTCTCTCCACCTCGTCGAGCGCCGCACGGGCTCGCTGCCCTCGGAGCTGCAGGACGCGGCACCCGCGGCCCTCGGCGGCGGCCGGGCCATGCTCCTCGGAGGGTTGACCGCGCAGGACACGTCGACGAACACGATCCTTGTCGCCCGTGCGGGCGGCGCCGGCCGTCGGGGACAGCTTCCCGGCGCGCTGCACGACGCCGCGGCCGTCCGTCTCGGTCGAGCCGTGTACCTGTTCGGCGGTGGCGACGGGCTGAGCCAGCTGGACTCGATCGTTCGGGTGGATCCCGGTTCGGGCGCGACGACCGACGTCGGTCGGCTACCGGCGCCGAGCTCCGACCAGGCGGCCGCCGCAGTCGGGCAGACCGCGTACATCGTGGGCGGTTACACGGGTCGACAGTGGCTCGACACGATCGTCGCGTGGCGGGCGGGCTCGCCGGCCCGCGTGGTAGCGCGCCTGCCCTCGCCGGTGCGCTACGCGGCGGTAACCGCCGTGGGCGGCAAGGTCGTGATCGCGGGCGGCTCTCTCCCGAACGGGACGGCCAGCACGGCGGTGCTGGAGTTCTCGCCGGCCACGGGCAAGGTCGAGAGGATAGGGCGGCTCCCAGCGCCGACGACCCATGCCTCGGCTGCCGGGCTGGGCGATGTCGCGTACGTGATCGGAGGCCGCGGCGCCACGGTCGGAACTCCCACGGCCAGGGTGGTTGCCGTCGACCTCAGGCGCGGGCAGGTCCGTCGGTCCGGCCGGCTGGCAAGCCCGCGCTCCGATCTCGCAGCCGCGGGGATCGGCAACGCCATCCTCCTCGCCGGAGGTCGCGGGCCGGGAGGCACCGAGTCCGGGCTGAGCGAGCTCGTCCCCTCGACAGCGCGGGCTCATCCGCGTCGCGCGTCGGCCGGCAAGATTCCCGCCGCGCCGAAGCGGAACGTCTACGCCTTCGACGGGGCGAACATGCTCGCTCCGGCCGCCCGCACCGCCCTCCAGCGCGTGTACGTGCCGAACAGCGAGAGCGCGACCGTCGACGTGATCAACCCCCGCACCTACCGGGTCGTCGGGCACTTCGCGGTCGGCGCCCTGCCGCAACACGTCACGCCAGCCTACGACCTGAAGACGCTCTACGTCACCAACGACCTCGGCAACAGCCTGACGCCGATCAACCCGCGGACGGGCAAGCCGGGCAGGCCGATCCCGGTCGACGACCCTTACAACATGTACTTCACCCCCGACGGGAGCTTCGCGATCGTCGTCGCCGAGCGGCTGCGGCGGCTCGACTTCAGGGACGCGCACAGCTTCCGGCTCCAGCACTCGCTCCAGGTGCCCTGTGCCGGGGTCGATCACATGGATTTCTCCGCCGACGGCGCGTACCTGATCGCGAGCTGCGAGTTCTCGGGGCAGCTCATCAAGGTCGACGTTCAGCGCCAGCGCATCGTCGGCGTCCTCGACCTGCCGGACGGTCGCTCGGGCATGCCGCAGGACGTCAAGCTGTCTCCGGACGGCAAGGTCTTCTACGTCGCCGACATGCGTGCGAACGGGCTGTGGGAGATCGACGGCCGGCGGCTCAAGGTGATCGGCTTCCTCCGAACCGGGCTGGGCGTCCACGGCCTCTACCCGAGTCGCAACGCAAAGCTCCTGTACGCGACCAACCGCGGCGAGGGCTCGATCTCGGTAATCAGCTTCCGGCGACGCAAGGTGGTCGCGAAGTGGAGGATCCCGGGCGGCGGCAGCCCGGACATGGGCGGCGTCTCGGCAGACGGGAAGGTGCTCTGGCTGTCCGGGCGCTACAACGCCGTCGTCTACGCGCTCTCGACGCGAACCGGCCGGCTGCTCGCCAGGATCCCGGTCGGTCGAGGGCCGCACGGCCTCTGCGTCTGGCCGCAGCCGGGCCGCTACTCGCTCGGCCACACGGGAATCCTCCGCTGACGCGAACGACCCGCGTGGCTGCTTGAGGTGGAGGGCTACGCTGGAGGCGTGTCAGGGGTCGGGATTCTCGTCGTGGACGACGATCCGCCGATCCGCCGCATGCTCGAGCGGACGCTCGTTGCCGAGGGATACGAGGTCACGACGGCGGCGGACGGAGGCTCCGCGCTGGCCGAGGTCGAGCGCGCGGCGCCCGACCTCCTCGTCCTCGACGTCGCGATGCCGGGTCTCGGCGGGCTCGAGGTGTGCCGTCGCGTCCGCGCCAAGGGCCTCGGGTTCCCGGTGCTGCTCCTGACCGCGCGGGACGCCGTCGACGAGAGGGTGGCCGGGCTCGACGCCGGAGCAGACGACTATCTGGTAAAGCCGTTCGCCCCCGAGGAGCTGCTCGCTCGGATTCGGGCGCTCCTGCGCCGCGGCCGCGAGCCAGCGGAGGTGCTCACGTTCGGAGATCTCGTCCTCGAGGTCTCGACGCGCTCGGCGCAGCGCGGTGACCGCCGCCTGGTGCTGAGCGGGCGCGAGGCCGCGCTGCTCGAGCTCCTCCTGCGCAACTCACGGCAGGTGGTCAGCCGGGAGCTCGCGCTCGAGCGTGTGTGGGGAGGCGTGGCCGCCGCGAGCCCGAACGTCGTCGACCGTTACGTCAACTACTTGCGGCGCAAGCTGGGCGAGCCGCCGCTGATCCAGGCTGTGCGCGGCACCGGGTTCATCCTCGGCCGGTGAGCCGGCGCTCGATCCAGCTTCGAGCGGTCCTGGCGGC
>Ga0207675_100000419_pt1 | contig 41020 bp, 41 predicted proteins | sample KBSSwiS42_FD_184305 | JGI IMG/M metagenome (GOLD analysis project Ga0207675, IMG submission 184305) | Switchgrass rhizosphere microbial communities from Kellogg Biological Station, Michigan, USA - KBS Switchgrass S4-2 (SPAdes) (version 2) | ecosystem: Host-associated > Plants > Roots >...
CACAACGCCGACATGCGGCGCCGCTACAGCGGCGATCAGCCGAACGAGGGCAAGTGGTCGATCGCGAACCCTGGCGACACCGGTGAGGTGCTGCAGACCGCGATGCACATCGGGGCGAGGACGGACCTGCTCGACGAGGCTTGGTGGCTGCCATCGGTTTTCATCGCCGACGGCGGACCCGCCGCCAAGTCGCTCGGCTCGGGACGGCAGCGCCCAGGGGCCATTTACGTCGACTCGACCGGCCGCCGATTCTGCAACGAGTCGAACTCCTACGTCGAGGTGGGCAAGGCGATGTACGCCAACAAGGCGGTGCCGTGCTGGATGGTCTTCGACGAGGGTTACGTGGGCAGGTACGTATCCGGCGCCAATCCGTTGAAGAAACGCCGGATGCCTGAGGAGCTGATCGAGCGCGCCGCCGTCGTTCGTGGCGCCACCATCGCCGACCTCGCACGCCAAATCGACGTTCCTGCTGATGAACTCGAGCACACCATTCGGCGGTTCAACGAATACGCGGCGAAAGGCCTCGATCCCGACTTCGGCCGGGGCCAGTCGGCCTACAACGACTGCCTCGGCGATCCTGGGTATCGGCCCAATGCCGCGATCGGCCCGCTCGACCGAGCACCCTATTACGCGACCAGGGTGCTGCCCGCCGATGTTGGGACATGCGGAGGCGTCATCACCGACGAGCACGCGCAGGTTCTCGACGAGCGGGATCGGGTGATCGAGGGTCTGTACGCGACGGGCAACACCACCGCCACGGTGATGGGCCGAACGTATCCGGGTGCGGGCGCGAGCATCGCGAGCACGATGGTGTTCGGCTACGTGGCGGCCCGCCATGCGGCGGGCAGCAAGCTTCCCGGTGAGCGCTAGGAGCCTTCCCCGCCCTCGACGAAATCCCTTGGGTTCAAGCCTGACTGGATGAGTTCAGCGCGGCGGGCCTGCACGTCGGACGCTGCGCCGACCATGTTCGTCAGGATATGGCTCACCTGGAGGTGAACGCGCATGCCCATCAACTCCCACGCCCGCTTGACGTTGTTCTTCACCGCCATCAGGGTGGTCAACGGGATCTGGCCGATCTTGCGGGCCATCTCCTCGACGGTCTCCTCGAGGTCCTCGCGCGGCACCACCTTGTTGAGGAGCCCCCAATCCAGTGCTTCCTGCGCGGAAAGCGTTGGGGCCAAAAGCAACCAGTCCATGGTGCGATGCCAGTTCATCATCAGCCACGGCTCGATCATCGTGTGCCCGCCGGGCTCGCCGAGGCTCTGCGCCAGTGGCATCTGGAAGTACGCATCCTCCGACGCGACACAGAAGTCCGTCAGCAGGCCCAGGTAGATGCCGCCGCCCATGCAATAGCCGTGGATCTGGGAGATCGTCGGCTTGGGGAACTCCCACAGATACAGCGTCGGCCAGAGAAACAGATCGGCCGTGCCCTTGTACAGGTCCTCGAAGGTGTCCCCAAAGTCCGGGTACGGGTTCTCGTCAGGGCCCCAGCGCGCGACGTGTCCGCCGCAGAAGCCTTTTCCGTTCGCCTTGAGGATCACCACCTTGATCTCTTTGTCGCGGTCGGCCTCGTGGAGGCAGGCGTCGACCTCCTGCACCAGGCTCGCATCCTTCGTGTTGGCCTTGTCGGCACGGTTGAGGATGATCCGCGCGATCGGCGGCTCCCGCTCATAGATGACAGATTCGAGTTCGCGTCGTTCCGTCATTGCCCCTCCTAGAGGATCGCGCCGGTGCCCTTGGCCGCCGAGATGTCGTCCCAGTCGAGGTCGAGTTCCAACAGGATCTCCTCGGTGTGCTGTCCATGTTCAGGAGCGCGCGCGGGTTGCGGCGGCGTTTCGTCGAATTGCACTGGTGCGGCGACGATCTGATATTCGACGCCCTTGTCGTCGAGATTGGGGATCGTGTAGCCGTTCGGCTTCACCTGCGGATCGTTGAGCGTCTCCTTCGGTGTCGCCAGCGCCGCCCAGACACCCGGTTCGTCGGCAAGCGCTTCCCGCCAGTGCTCGAGGTCCTCACTGGCGATGCGTTCGCCGACGAGCTTGCACGCCTCGCCGGCGTTCGCGATCAGATTGCTCGACGGCACGAAGCGTTCGTCGCTCGCGAGCTCCGGCAGCCCGATCCGTTGGCAGAAGCCGGCCCAGAAGCGATCCGGCTGCAGGAAGACCATCTGCAGCCACCTTCCGTCGCGCGTCTTGTAGCGATTGACCAGCGGGTTGATCGCCAACCCTGGCGGCGCACCCGGTATGCCGTCGATGCCGAACAGGTCGGCGACAGAGATCGACGGCGCGATGGTCCACATCGCCTGCGCCAGCAGCGACGAGTCGACGACGGACGGTGCACCGGTGCGTTCCCGATGGAAGAGCGCCGCGCACACCCCGCCCGCGAGGGTGATGCCGCCCTGCAGGTCGCCAAAACCGGGCCCCTGCACCGCAGGCGTTTCGGTGCCGAACGGCGTCATCGTGTAGGACACCCCGCCGCGCGACAGGTACGTCGCCGCGTCGAACCCACCCTTGTCACGGTCCGGTCCGCGCACGCCGGTACCCGTGCCGCGCGCGATGATGATGTCCGGATTGAACGAGCGAATGTCCTCGACCGTCAGCCGCGCCCGTTCCAGCGCGCCTGGCAGCCAGTTGGTGAGGAACACGTCCGCCGTGGCGAGCAGGCGCCCGAAATACTCGCGGCCGGTGTCGGACTTGATGTCGATCGCGATGCTGCGCTTGCCGCGGTTGCCGATCTCGAGGATGAAGTCGACGTCGGCACGGGCGTTCTGCCGGGTGAAGCCTCCGATGACCAGGGCCCGGCCGGGGTCACCCGCCTTGACGTCCTCCACCTTGATGACGTCGGCGCCCCAATCCGCCAGCGCCGCACCGGCGGACGGCACGTACGTCCACGACGCGAGCTCGACGACGCGCACGCCGCGCAGGACTTCCGTCATTGCAATGCCCTTCCGACCTCTTGCAGATACTTGTCAGAGCCGCCGAGGAACGCGCTCCAGCCCAGCAGTCGCTTGAGATACAGGTGCGCGTCGTGCTCCCAGGTGTAGCCGATGCCGCCGAAGACCTGGATCGCGGTGTCGGCGACGCTCACCAGTTGCCCCGCGAACGCCTTCGCGCGAACGGCGGCCAGATGGCGCTCGGTGGATTCGGCGGCGTCGGCCGCCCACAGCGCGTGCAGCACGCCGCTGCGCGCGAGTTCGACGGTCTCGTACATGTCGACACAGAGGTGTTGAACCGCTTGAAAGCTCCCGATGGGCTGGTCGAACTGCCGTCGCACCTTGGCGTATTCGACGGCAAAATGCATTACCGCGGCCGCTGCGCCGAGCGCGTCGGCCGCGTACGCGATCAGGACGTCGTCCACGAGACCTTGAAGGTCATCCGGTGACAGGGACCCGAGCCGCCGCACGATGACATCGTCGAATCCGACGTCGAACAGCTTGCGCGTCTGATCGACGTGCGTCCGCTCCGTCATCGACACGCCCGGCGACGTCGCATCGACGGCAAAAACGCCTGTGCCGCCTGCGCCCTCGGCGAGCACAAGCATCACGGTGGCTGCGGCCGCATCCGGCAGCGCCTGGACGTCGCCGCGCAGCAGTCCGTTCTCGACGACGGGGCGCGCGTCCCCCAGCGGGCCGACCGCGGCGACGGCGGAACCGTCGGCGATACCGGTCAGCACGGCGGCGGCGCCGTCCACCCCGGTACCAGCCCGCGTGAGCGCACGTGGCGCGACGACCGCGCTCGACAGCCACGGCCCCGGATGCAGTGCGGCGCCGAGTTCTTCGGCCACGACACCCGCCTCGACCATCGTCATTCCGGAACCGCCGTGCTCCTGCGGTACCAGGACACCGGTGGCGCCGAGGCTCGCCAATCCGCCCCACACGTCAGCCGTAGTGCCAGTCGGATCGTCGAGCATCGGACGCACATGGGTTGGCAGGCTTGCCTTTTCAGCCATGAAGCGGCGCACGGTGTCACGCAGGGCCAGCTGTTCGTCGGTGAGCTCGAGGTTCACGGGCGCGGCAGTCCCAGCACTCGCGTCGCGGTGACGGTCTTGTTGATCTGTGTCGTACCGCCTGCGATGGTCAACGATCGCGACGTCAGGCGATACTCCGTCCACCGGCTGTGTCCGCCGAGCGGGCCGACTACATCGAAAGCCAGGGCGGCGAGTTCCTGCCCGAGCTCCGCCCACACGCTCTTGGCAAGGCTCGCCGATCCGAGCGCGTCGCCGCCGTGCAGCGTCGCGGAGATCGATCGCTGACACAGCACCTCGAGGTATTTGATCCGCACCGCCACCTCGCCGAGGCGGCGCAGCGTCGTGCTGTCCTCGAGCACGTGCCGTCCGTCGACTTGACAGTCGGCGAGGTCGGCCACCAGATCCCGCAGTTGCATCTCCAGCTGGGCACAGAGCCGCGCCGCGCCCGCCCGTTCGTGGCTCAGCGTGGTGGTGGCCACCTGCCACCCTCCGTTCAGTGGGCCCAATAGAGCGTCGGCCGGTACCCGTACGTCGTCGAAGAAGATCTCCGCGAAATCGGTGGCGCCGTTGAGCGTGACCAGCGGTCGCACCTCGATGCCGGGCGACGCCATGTCGACGATCAGACACGAGATGCCCTTGTGCTTGGGTGCGTCGGGATCGGTGCGCACGTAGAGCTGACACCAATCGGCGCGGTGCCCCAGCGACGTCCAGATCTTCTGGCCGCTGACCACGTACTCGTCGCCGTCCAGGGCCGCGCGCGTGCGCAGCGACGCGAGGTCGGAACCCGCTTCCGGCTCGGACATGCCCTGACACCAGATGTCGTCGGCGCGGACCATGCGGGGGAGCAGCTGGCGCTTCTGGGCATCGGTGCCGTACTGCATGATCGCCGGTGCGATGTTGTTCATCCCGATCACATTGAGCGGCACCGGCGCTCGGGCGTGAATCGTCTCCTCGGCGTAAGCGAGTTGTTCGAGCACGCCGGCCCCGCGGCCGCCGTACTCCTGCGGCCAGGACACCGCGCCCCAGCCCGCGTCGGCCAGTGTGGCGTCCCACGCGCGAAGCACTTCGAAGGTTTCCGGGTCGCGGCCGCGTCGGCGACCGGCGGCCACCACCACTTCGGACAGGTTCGCTGCCAACCACGCACGCAGCTCCTTGCGGAACTGTTCGACCTCCGCTGGGTATGAGAAGTCCACGGTGTCCTGTCGGGCTAGTCCTAAGTTGGTTTCTTTATAATTTTAGGTAGTATAGCGACCGCACCAGTTACAGTTGTCTGCAATGTCGCGGCGCCCAAACCGGCTGTGCTGCCGGGTCGTCCGCTTGCCGCGAATGCCATCGCTGGAAAGGACGGCCATGGGCAGGGTGACGGGCAAGGTGGCGCTGATCAGCGGAGCGGCGCGCGGTCAGGGGCGGTCGCACGCGCGGCTGCTCGCCGCCGAGGGCGCCGACATCATCGCCGTGGACATCTGCGAGGACATCGAGACCAACGAGTATCCGCTCGCGCGGCCGGAGGACCTCGACGAAACCGCGCGCCTGGTGGAGAAGGAAGGACAGCGCGCGCACACGGAGATCGCCGACGTCCGCGACCGCGCGGCGTTGTCGGCGGCGATCGATCGCGGAGTGGCCGAGTTCGGTCAGCTCGACATCGTGGTCGCCAACGCAGGCATCTGTCCGATGACCGCCGGGCTTCCGCCTCAGGCGTTCGTCGATGCTGTCGACGTGGACCTGCTCGGCGTGATGAACCTGATCCACGCCAGCATGAAACACTTGCACGCCGGCGCGTCGATCATCGCGACGGGATCGGTGGCCGCATTCATGGCGACGGCGGTGAACACCAGCGGGATGGACGGAGGACCCGGCGGCGCGGGCTACGCATTCGCCAAACAGGTTGTCGCACACTATGTCAACGACCTCGCCCGAACACTGGCGCCCGAGCAGATCCGGGTCAATGCGATCCACCCGACCAACTGCAACACCGACATGCTGCACAGCCCGCCGATGTACAAGGCGTTTCGGCCGGATCTGCAGAATCCGAGCCGAGAGGAAGCCGAAGTCGTCTTCCCGTTGATCCAGGGCTTCCCGATTCCGTACGTGGAGCCCGAGGACATCAGCGAGGCCGTGCTGTTCCTGGCCAGCGACGCCGCCCGGTATGTCACCGGACAGCAGCTGCGGGTCGACGCGGGTGGCTTCCTGAAGATCAAGCCGTGGTCGGGCGTATAGGGAGCGGCGACATGCCCAAGGGGATCATCTACGTGGAGACCATGCCCGCCTCACCCGACAGGGAGGCGGAGTACCACGAGTGGTACAACGACACGCATCTCGAGCAGATCCTGTCGGTGGAAGGGATCGTTTCGGCGCGCCGGTTCGCGCCCACCGACGGCAATGGTCCATTCATCGCCATCTACGAGCTTGACTGCGACGACCTGGATGCGGCGGCTAGGCGGATGAGCGAAGTCAAGCTGACCGGCCTCGACAACATCTCCATGGACCCCAAGCCCATTCCCCACGTGTACCGCGAGATCGGGTCGCTTGGACCATGACTCTTCCCGCAGACATTCAGCGGCGCATCTACGCGTTGATGGTGCTGATGAAGGCCGCGGACGACCGACTGTCCAAGGGCATCGGCACCGGCGAGTTCATGTGCGTGTACTGGCCGTCGCGCGGCCAGGAGGCGGTCGCTGCCGCGATGGGTGTCACGTTGCGGCGGGACGACCAGCTGGTGACCACGTACCGAGGCCTGCACGACCTGATCGGCAAAGGCGTTCCGCTGGAAGAGATCTACGGTGAGATGATGGGCCGCACCCTCGGCGCGAGCCGCGGCAAGGGCGGGACGATGCACATCGCCAAGCCGGAGGCGGGTGTGATGCTCTCGACCGGGATCGTCGGCGCTGGTCCGCCCGTGGCCGTCGGGCTCGCAATGGCCGCCAAGCGCAAGGGGCTCGACCGGGTCACCGTGGTCAGCTTCGGCGACGGCGCAACCAACACCGGGTCCTTCCACGAGGCGGCGAACATGGCAGCGCTCTGGGACCTGCCGGTGGTCTTCGTGTGCCAGAACAACCAGTACGCGGAGATGACGCCAACCGTGGACACGATGAAGCTCGAGAACGTCGCCGACCGGGCGGCCGGCTACGGCATGCCGGGTATTCGCGTCGACGGCAACGACCCACTGGCCGTGGCGGATGCGCTCGCCGCGGCGCTGGCCCGGGCGCGCGGAGGTGATGGCCCCACTTTCCTCGAGTGTGTGACGTTTCGCTTCCGCGGCCACTACTTCGGCGACCGGATGCCGTACATCCCGAAGGATCAATTGGAGGCGGCCATCGCGGCGGATCCCGTGCCGCGGTTCCGAAGGCAGCTGATCGACACGGGTGTCTGCACCGACGACGAGCTGAGCGGCATCGACGAAGGTGCGCTCACCGAGGTCGAAATGGCGCTGAAGGCGGTCATGAGCGCCGACGCCCCCTCGGTCGAGGAACTCGACAGGGACGTGTACGCGACCCCGATCTCCTACCCGGTCTGAGGGCAGGCACATGGACGAGAAAGAGATGACGATGCGCGAGGCGCTGAACCTCGCGCTGGACCAGGCACTGCGGGCCGATGACCGGGTATTCCTGCTCGGCGAGGACATCGCCGACCCCGGCGCGTCCGGACCGACGGCGGGGCTGTCGACAAAATACGGCCACGACCGCGTGCTCGATACCCCGATCTCCGAGGCCGCGATCGTCGGTGCCGCCGTCGGCGCGGCGATCGACGGCCTACTGCCGGTGGCCGAGATCATGATCATGGACTTCATCGGCATCGCCGCCGATCAGCTGATCAACAACGCGGCCAAGTTGCGATTCATGACCGCGGGCAGGACGACGGCACCCATCACGGTCCGCACCCAGGTGTACGGCGGCCTCGCCACCGGCGCGACGCATTCCCAGACGCTCGAGGCCTGGTTCATGCACATTCCCGGGATGAAGGTGATCGTGCCGTCGACCCCGCGCGATGGCAAGGGCCTGCTGACGTCGGCGATCTTCGACGAGGATCCGTGCCTGTTCATCGAGACGATTCGCCTGCAGGGCCAAAAGGGCCTTGTGCCAACGGATCCCGGCTTCTCGATTCCGCTTGGGCAGGCCGATATCAAGCGGCCAGGCGCCGACGTCACGCTGATCAGCTACGGACGCAGTGTGCACGAGTCGCTCGCGGCTGCCACGGCCCTGCAGGAGCAGGGGGTCAGCGCCGAGGTCGTCGACCTTCGCACGCTGGTGCCGCTCGACGTCGAGACGATCGCCGCATCGGTGCGCCGCACCCACCGCGCCGTCGTCGTACATGACGCAGTCCAATTCGCAGGGCCGGGAGCCGAAATCGTGGCGACGTTGCAGTCGGAGTGCTTCCGTGAACTGGCCGCGCCGATCGAGCGGGTCGGGGCACGGTTCGTCCCGACCCCCGCCGCCCCTGCGCTCGAAGCCCAGATCTACCCGTCGTCGCCGCGGATTGTCGCCGCCGTCCAGCGCACGCTCCAAACCGCGGATGCGCATGGCTGACTTCGTCATCCGCATCCCGCGCGTCTCAGTGGCCGTATCAGAAGCCGAGCTCATCGAATTGCTTGTGGCGGACGGCCAACATGTCGAGGCGGGCGCGCCGATCTACGTGATCGCAACTGAGAAGGTGGAACAGGAGATCGAGGCCGGCGCTTCCGGCACCGTCCAATGGACCGGCGAAGTCGGCACCATATACGACATCGGCGTCGAGATCGGCGTCATCAAGTCATAGGAGAGGGAATGGATCTCAACGAGACTCGCGAACGGATCATTTACGAAAAGAACGGTCCCATCGCGAAGATCACGCTGAACTGGCCCGAGAAAGCGAACGCCCAGGACCAGAAACAGGTCGAGGAGATCGACGACGCGCTGCGGGACGCCGATCGCGACTACGACATCAAGGTTCTGGTCATGAAGGCCAACGGGCCAGGGTTCTGCTCAGGTCACGCCATTGGCAACAACGCCGTCGACTATCCGGAGTTCGTCGAGGGTTTCAAGGCCACGGGCATGCCATGGAAACCGCAGACCGACCTCTTCGTCAAACCGATCCTGAACTTGTGGGAGTTCTCGAAGCCGACGATCGCCCAGGTGCACGGCTACTGCGTCGGTGGTGGCACCCATTACGGGCTGATCACGGACATCGTGATCGCCTCCGAGGACGCCTACTTCTCATACCCGCCGCTGCAGGGGTTCGGTATGCCATCGGGTGAATGCTCAATCGAGCCATGGGTTTTCATGAACTGGCGCCGTGCGGCGTACTACCTGTACCTGGCCGAGGTCATCGACGCCAAGAAGGCTCTCGAGGTCGGTCTGGTCAACGAGGTGGTCAAGCGCGAGGAACTCGATGACCGGGTGGAGGCGATCGCCCGGCACATCGCGCAGGCCCCGCTGACCACGCTGTTGGCGACGAAGGCCAACCTGAAGCGGGCATGGGAGCTGATGGGCATGCGGGTGCACTGGCAGAGCTCCAATGACCTGGTGGCGCTCGCCTCGGTCAGCAAGGATGTGCAGGAGCTGATCCAGCAGGTGTTCAAGGACAAGATCCTGCCGTCGGAGATGGCAAAGCGTCAGGCGGCCGCATCCACCGACGGCGCGGCGGCCACCTAGGACTGCCGTGCACATCGGCGACCACGCCATCGGCGCGCGCCAGGCGCCGGCGTTGATCGTCGCGGACGACCGCACGATCTCGTATGGCGAGTTGTACGCCAGGAGCCAGCGGGTCGCCGCGCTGCTGTGCCAAGCGGGGCTGAGGCGCGGCGACGGGGTCGCGCTGGTGCTGCCGAACCGTCCGGAGTTCCTCGAAATCACCTGGGGCTGCCAGCTTTCCGGGCTCTACTACAGTGCGGTGAACACCCATTTCACCCCGGACGAGGTGGCGTATGTCGTTGACGACGCCGAGGCGCGGGCGGTGTTCATCGACGCATCGATGGTCGACCTCGGGGCGCGAATCCGCGCAGGCAACCCCCGCGTCGACGTCCATGTCTGCGTTGGCGGCGCCCTGCCCGGCTGGCGCTCCTACGAGGACGCGCTTGCCGCGGCCGGTGACGCCCCGCCGGTATCCGACGGTTCCGAGATGCTCTACTCCTCCGGCACCACGGGCAGGCCGAAGGCTGTCCGCAGGCCGCTGCCCCAGGACGGCAAGGGGTCATGGGCGCAGAAGGTTCTGGAGTACTCGCTGACGCAGCGGTACGGCATGACCGGTTCGAGCGTGTACCTCTCACCGGCACCGCTCTACCACGCGGCGGGCGTCAACTACACGATGGCGGTACAACGCGTGGGCGCGGCCTCGATCGTGATGCGCAAGTTCGACGCAGAGGCCGTGCTGCGGCTGATCGAATCCCACCGCATCACGCATGCGCAGTTCGTGCCGACCATGTTCGTGCGGATGCTGAAGCTGCCGGACGCGGTCAGGGAGCGCTATGACGTCTCGAGTCTGGAATGCGTGATCCACGCGGCTGCGCCGTGCCCGGTGGAGGTCAAGCACCGCATGATGAAGTGGTTCGGACCCATTATCCACGAGTATTACGGCGGCACAGAGGGATTCGGCGGGACGACGATCGGTCCCGAGGAGTGGCTCGCCCATCCCGGCTCGGTAGGCAAGCCGTGGACTCGGGTGCACGTGGTCGCAGAGGACGGGTCCGAGTGTGCGGTGGGCGAGTCGGGGGAGTTGTTCTTCGAGGGCGGACCGGCGTTCGAGTACTTCAAGGATCCGGAGAAAACCGCGTCGGTGTCCAACGACCGGGGTTGGAGATCGTTGGGGGACATGGGCCATGTCGACGAGGAGGGCTATCTGTACCTCACCGACCGGTCGACCTTCATGATCGTCTCGGGTGGGGTGAACATCTACCCGCAGGAGGCGGAGAACCTTCTGGTCATGCACCCCAAGCTCGTCGACGCGGCGGTGTTCGGTGTTCCGAACGAGGAATTCGGCGAGGAGGTCAAGGCCGTCGTGCAACCGGCGGACGGTGTGGCCGCAGGTCGCGAACTCGAGGCCGAACTGATCGCGTATTGCAGGGCACACCTCGCCACGTACAAATGCCCGCGCACCGTCGAATTCGATCCCGACCTGCCCCGCGACCCGAACGGCAAGCTTTACAAGCGGCGTATCCGCGAGCGTTATTGGCAGGGGAGGACGTCACGAATTGTCTGACTGCCCGCGAACGTTCCTTACCGCTCGACTTTTCAGCGGAATTTCGAGCGGTAAGGAACGTTCGGCGCTAGCTGGCCCGCGTGTACCGGGTGCCACGCGGCTCGCGCCCCCACAGCTCACCGGTACCGACGGTCGGGCCTTCCGCGGCCAACTCACGCTTGAGCACCTTGTGCGTCGCGGTTGTCGGCAGGTCGGCGGTGATGCGGACATATCGGGGCCACGCCTTCGGCGAGAGATCGGACTGCTCCGAGAGGAATGCCTCGAAACCCTCGGGCGTGAGGGTCGACCCCTCGTGCAACACGACTGCGGCCATGATCTGGTCGCCGACGTTCTCGTCGGGTACCGCATACACGGCGACCCGGCTGATGTCGGGCAGCCGCACGAGGATGCGTTCGATCGGCGCCGCCGCGAGATTCTCGCCGTCGACGCGCATCCAGTCGGCGGTGCGGCCTGCCAGGTAGATCCAGCCGTCGGCGTCGCGATATGCCAGGTCGCCCGACCAGTACATGCCGTGCCGCATGCGTTCGGCGGTCGCTTCCTCGCCGTTGTAGTAGCCCGTGAAGAAACCGGTGCCCGACGTGTTGACCAGCTCGCCGACGGCCTCGTCGGCGTTTATCAAGGCGCCGTCCTTGTCGAAGCGGGCGACGGGGGACTCGCTGAGAGTGTCCGGATTGTAGATCGCCACCCCCGGAAAGCCTTTGCCGAGAGAGCCTTTCGGCGTTCCGGGCTCCCGGGTGATGATGACCGCATTCTCGGTCGAGCCGAAACCGTCCCACACCAGCGTGTCGAACCGGCGGGTGAATTCGTCGATGTCTCGGTCGCTCGCCTCGTTGCCGAACGCGACGCGAAGCGGGTTGTCGGCGTCGTCCGGCTCTTCGGGAGTGGCCAGGATGTAAGCCAGCGGCTTGCCGACGTAGTTCATGTACGTAACGCCGTACCGTCGGATGTCGTCCAGGAACCCCGACGCCGAGAACTTCGCGGGAGCCATCGCCGCGCCGGTCGCGATCGCCACGCCCCAGCCCGCCACCAACGCATTGGAATGGAAGAGCGGCATCGACAGGTAGCACGTGTCGTCGGCCGTGACGTCGAACTTCTGCACCAGGTTCGCACCCGACATCAGCACCATGAAGTGCGATACCTTCACCGCCTTCGGATCACCGCTGGTACCGGAGGTGAAGATCAGCATGTACGGGTCGAGCGCCTCGACCTCGCGATAAGGAGTCAACTCACCGGCGGCGTCAAGCGTGCGCGCCCAGTCCTCGCTGGACACGTCGACCACCTGGACGTCCCCGAGGTCGACGCCGTCCAGCAGCGGGCGGTGCTCCGCGTCGGCCACCACGATCTGGCAGTCCGCCCTGCGCACATCGGCGGCCAGGGCCGCTCCACGCCGCGTGGTGTTGAGCCCGCAGAGTACATACCCGCCGAGGCCTGCAGCTGCCATCTGGTTGAGGAACTCAGGTGTATTGCCCATCAGCACGCCGACGTGCACCGGCCGGTCGCGGTCGACCAGCGCCAGCAGGGCCGCGGCGCGTGCGGACGCCTCGCGAAGGTGCTCGCGCCACGTCCACCGCCGGTCACCGTACTTCATCGCAATCGCGTCAGACGCTGCACGTTCTCGAAGCAACTGCTGGATGGTTTCACTCGACACCCGTTAGTTTTAGCAAACAGTCAGTGAGGTGATGTATGCAGATCATCGATGCCGACGGGCACGTCGCAGAGGGCCCTTCGCTAGCGGTCGAGGCGATGCGACGCTGGCCCGAACACATCACGCCGCGCGCCGACGGTCGCGCGTTGGTCATCGAGGGCCGTAACTATCCCGAGGCCGACGGCCCGGGCGCCGGCTGTCCCCGTGAGCACGGCCTTTCCACAGCGGACGGCATCGACTACTCCTCCGCGGAGGGTGTGCTCGGCGACGCCGACCGCGATCAGATCGACACGATGGTGCTGTATCCGAGCCTCGGCCTCTGTGCGCCGACTCTTGAAGACCCCGAATTCGCCGCGGGATTTGCGCGGCTCTACAACCAGTGGATCGCGGACTATTGCGCGTCGTCCAACGGGCGGCTGCGCGGTATCGCGGTGACCCCGATCGAACACGGCGAGGTCGCGATCGACGTCATGCGCGAGGCAAAGGATCTCGGACTCGTCGCCACACACATCCCGCCGGCGTTGAAGACCCGCAACCTGGACCACCCCGACCTCGACCGGTTCTACGCCGCTGCCGTCGAGCTCGACATGCCGCTCGGCATTCACGGCGCACCGGGAATGCATCTTCCCAAGGTCGGCGTCGACCGATTCACGAATTACATTCAGGTGCACTGCATCAGCTTCCCGTTCGACCAGATGACCGCGATGACGGCGCTGATCTCCGGCGGTGTCTTCGACCGCCATCCGGGCTTGCGCGTCGCATTCCTCGAGGCCGGCGTGGGCTGGGTGCCGTTCTTCATCGACCGCCTCCACGAGCATTTCGAGAAGCGCGGCGACTGGATCGAGAACGGCTGGCGGCGCGACCCGCAGGAGTATCTCGAGGCCGGCAACATCTGGACCACCTGCGAGCCGGAGGAACCGATCCTGCCCGGTGTGATCGACGTCCTCGGCGACGACTTCATCATGTTCGCCAGCGACTACCCGCACTGGGATGGCGAATGGCCCGAGAGCACAAAGCATCTGCGCACCCGGCCCGACATCAGCGAGGAGTCCCGCGCGAAGATCGCCGGAACCAACGCCCAGAGGTTCTACGCGCTCAACTAGAGCGCGAAGTCGATCACGCCGCGGATGAGCTTGCCGTCGAGCAGGTCGTCGTAGGCGCCGTTGATGTCGTCGAGCCGATAGCGCTTGGTGATCATCTCGTCGAGTTGCAGCTGGCCGGTCTGGTAGAGGCGGGCCAGCCGTGTCACGTCAACGCGCGGATTGCACGACCCATACACCGTGCCGACCAGGTTCTTGTTCCACAGGATGAAGTCCTGCAGCGCGATCTTCGCCGAACGCGTTGTCTGCGCGGTCATTCCGGTCAGCACGCAGGTGCCACCCTTACGCGTCAGCGCTAGGTAGGAATTGACATCGTCGCCCTCGATGAGCGACGGGGCGACGACCACGCTGTCGGCCATCACGCCGTATGTCAGGTCGCGGACCACGTCGGTCGCATCGGCGACAGTGGCAGCGCTGTGGGTGGCGCCGAAGCTCAGCGCCGCCTTCTGCTTGAACTCGACCGGATCGACGGCGATGATCTGCGCCGCGCCGTTGATGCGGGCGCCCTGGATCGCCGCCGTTCCAATGCCGCCCGCACCGACCACGACGACGGTATCGCCGCCGCGGACGTTCGCGCGGTTGACGGCCGAGCCGTAGCCGGTCGGGACGGCACACGACAGCAGTGCGCTCGGCACCAGTGGCAGGTGCGGCTCGATCTTCACAATCGAGTGTTGCGACACCACAGTGTGTTTCGCGAACGCGCCGACCTTGGACAGGTGCCCCAGCGGCTTTCCGTCGGCGGTGTGGTGGCGGAACGTCTGATCGGTCGGCATGCCAGGCGTCATCGTCGCGGCACCCTCGTCGCAGAGGTATTCCATGCCGCTGGCGCACCATCGGCAGTGGCCGCATACCGCGACGAACGACATCACGACGTGGTCGCCCGGCGCGAATTCGGTTACGCCGTCGCCTATCTCAACGACCGTTCCCGAGCCTTCGTGACCGCCGATCGTGGGAAACATCGGGGTCAGACCGTACTCGCGAGCGACCGCGTTGGAAACCGCCATGTCGCCCTTGAGGATGTGGTCATCCGAGTGGCACAGGCCCGCGGCTGCCATCTCGACGAGAACCTCGCCGGTGCGTGGTGGATCGAGCTCGAAATCCTCGACCGACCACGGCCCGCCCACATCGTGCAGGATCGCGGCGCGGCTCCTCATGACGCCCGGAACGTCACGGGCAGAGTCTTCGGGGAGCGGAACGGCATGCCGACGATCTTGGCCTCCTCGTCGGGCACCAGCTCGAGGTCGGTCACGCGATCGAAGAGGCTGTTCAGCATCGCTCGGGTTTCGACTCTGGCCAGGTGCATACCGAGGCAGCTGTGGATGCCGCCTGCGAAAGAGACGTGCGCGCGACGTGCCCGATGGATGTCGAAGGTGTCGGCGTCGGGCCACCGCGTTTCGTCCCGGTTGGCGGAGCCCATACACAGGTTGACCTGTGCGCCCTTCCCGATGGGCACGCCGTTGACCTCGACGGGTCTCGTGGTGGTGCGCGGCACGCTGACGAGGGGCGTCTCGTACCGAATGCCTTCTTCGATCGCCGCAGGGATCAGCTCGCGGTCGCGCTGCAGCGCCTCCAACTGGTCCGGGTGCGTGAGCAACAGATAGAGGAGGTTGCTCGACGAGCGGAACGTGGTCTCCAGTCCGGCAGGCAGCAGCAGCCGCAGGAACGAGATGATCGCTTCGTCGGTCAGCTTTTCACCGTCGATCTCGGCGCCCACGAGATCACCGATGATGTCATTGGTCATCTTGGTGCGTCGCTGGTCCACCTGTTGCTGGAAATACGTCTGCAACTCGACGGATGCGTTCAGCCCCGCCTCGATGTCGATGTAGATCGAGATCAGGGCGAATGACAACCGCCGGAACAGGTCGAGGTCTTCCTCCGGAAGTCCCAGCAGTGCGGCGGTGACGCGGGTGGGGAATTCGAGTGTGACGGCGGTGATGAGGTCGGCGCCGCCCTCGTTCTTGATGTCGTCCACCAGTTGGTCACAGATCGGGTCGATCACCGCGGGTTCCCACCGCTCCAGTGCGCTCTGCCGGAACGCCTTGGAGATCAGGCTTCGGTGGTCGTGGTGCTGCTTGCCGTGCATGCCCAGAATCGTCGGGCCGAAGACCAGGCCGATCGTGTTGTTGTACTGCTCGGAACCGAACAATTCGTCGTCGCGGAAGGCCGCGAAAACGCTGTTGAAGTCGAACAGCGTCCACTCCTCGGCGGGCAGCAACTCCGGCGGCGTCATGGAAGTGTCCATGACCGTGCCGCGCCACACCGGCTCGGTCTTGCGCATGTGGGCGAACCAGGCATACGGATCGCTGTCCAGGGTTATCGGCTGATCGTGCGGATCGGTGCTGATCGTCACCTGTGCCTCCCCGGCAGGGCATCTGGCGGCTCTGTCTCCCTATCTTTACTATTTTAGGTATTCTAGGTCAAGGAAACCGAGGGGACGTGATGCAGCGCCGGCCGGTGTGTGCGATCGAGGACCTGCCTCCAGGGAGCATGAAGCTGGTGCAAGCGGGCAAGTTCGGCGTGGGCGTCTACAACATCGACGGCGCGTTGTACGCCATTGCGAACTACTGCTCGCACGAAGGCGCTCCGCTCTGCGCGGGCTATGTCGTAGGCACCAACGAATTCGCACCTGACGCGCCCGGCCGGCTGCGCCGCGTCCGCGAAGGCCGAATTGCGCGCTGCCCCTGGCATAACTGGGAGTTCGACATCACCACCGGAGTCAATCTCGCGGATCCGCAGAAGCGGGTTCGCACCTACGAGGTCGACGTCACAGACGGGCAGGTGTACCTCACCGCATGACTGTCATCGACGCGAACGTCCAGCCACATTTCCGCTACAACTCGGAGATCCGGAAGTACCTGGCGCCCACCCACAAACTGCGGTCCATCCCGGACGTCGAGCAGCAGTGGTACCAGGCCCCTGGCGGGGACTACCGCCAGGATCTCTACGGCGACGGCTATCCGGGCTCCGACCCCGACACGGTGGCACGGCATCTGTTCACCGAGGGCGACGCGGATTACGCGATCCTCAACCCGCTGACCCGCGGCAACATCGCCGACTACCTGCTGAACAGCCGGATCTGTGCCGCGGTCAACGACTGGCTGCTGGATCGCTGGCTGGAGCCCGACACCACGGGCAGGTTCGCCGGCACCATTCGGGTCAACCCCGAAGACGTCAGTGGCGCCGTCCAAGAGATCGAGCGGCTCGCCGACCATCCGAAGATGGTGCAGGTCGGCGTCCCGCTGCAGTCGCGAGAGCCCTACGGCAAGCCGATGTTCGAGCCGATTTGGGAGGCCGCGGCCGCCCGCAATCTCCCGGTGGCGGTGCACATCAACGGCGGCAACGGCGTCGACCACGCACCGACGTTCGCGGGTCACGCCTACACGTATCCCGGATACGCGGCCTTCATGCCGCTGAACTCGTTCGTGCACCTCGCCACGCTGATCATCGAGGGGACGTTCGGCCGAATCCCCGGTCTTCGCTTCCTATTCGCCGACGGAGGCTACGACATCCTCACGCCGCTGATGTGGCGGCTCGACACGTTCTGGATGTCGATGCGGGACCAAACCCCTTGGGTGGACCGCTTTCCCAGTGAATACCTGCGCGACCACGTGCGATTCTGCTCATCGGCGTTCGACGGCCCGACCGACGCGAACCACGCCGAGCGATGGCTGGATTTCACCGACAAGGCGGACCTGCTGATGTACGGGTCGAGTTACCCGCACTGGTCGACCTGCAGGCCCGACGATGTGGTCGCGGGGCTCAACGATGTGCAGCGCGAAAAGGTGTTGTGGCGTAATGCAAGTGACCTCTACGGGGTCGCTGCGGCGACAGAAGGAAGTCTCGCATGACGACTGTGGAAGAACGCACGAACGATTCCGTGGCGCAGGACATCGCAGTGACAATCGTCGACACCGACGTGCATCCGTTGCCGGTGTCTGCTGAGGTGCTGAAGTCGTACGCGCCCGCGGAGTGGAAGGGCAGGCTCTGGCCGACCGGTAACGCCGTCTCGCCGGTGCCGCACTTCTATGACACGCCGGACTCGTACAAGACGATGTCGCTTCGGGTCGACGCCGCGCCGCCGGGCGGCGGAGTCGCGGGCAGCGACCCCGATTTCGCGGCCAAGCAGCTACTGGTCGATGCCGGGGTGAGCATCGCGATCCTGGAGCCGATGTGCGATGCGCAGTTGCCGCAAGCCGAGCACGTACTGAAGGCCACCCACAACGACTGGCTGGCCGACGTGTGGCTCGGTGACAACAACTGGCACGGACGCTGGCGCGGCGCGCTCAGCGTCACCGCGCAGGATCCACCCGCCGCCGCCCGCGAGATCGAGCGCTGGGCAGGCCATCCCTATATGGCCGAGGTCTTGATGACGCCGCAGACCCGCGGAATCCCGTTCGGCAGCCCGCATTTCGATCCACTGTACGAAGCGGCCGCGCGGCACGGCTTCCCGGTTGCCACCCACCTGATGGGGCAGACGCCGTTCGAGTTGATCCCGATCTACCCGGTGGGCAACCCGGCGCATTGGCACGACTTCTTCGCGTCCTGGCCCCTGTTGTACGTGTCGCATCTGATGAGCCTGGTGTTCGACGGCGCATTCGACCGGCATCCAGAGCTCCGTGTGGTGTTCGTCGAAGGCGGGTTCACCTGGGCGATGCCGGTGATGTGGCGGATGGACCGGATCTGGGAGCAGCGCAAGGGCGATCTGCCCCATGTGCGCCGCAGGCCGTCGGAGTACGTCCGCGAACACGTGCGGTTCACCACGCAACCGCTCGAGGACGTCAACGTCGGGATGTACCGCGAATACCTGGAGATGATGGACCTCGGCGACTGTTTGATGTTCTCCACGGATTATCCGCACTGGAGTTACGACGCACCGGAGTGGGCGATCAGGCGATTCCCCGCAGATCAGCGCGAGCGGATCATGCGCGGCAACGCCACCGCGCTGTACGGCCTGCCGGCGACGGTCAAGGCGTTGCCGGGTGAACAGCCGCCGACTGCCTGACGTCTCGGACCTGGTCCGGCAGTACGACAAGTGTTGGTCGAGCCTGGATTTCGTTGGACTGGCGGATCTTTGGGAGCGCGACGATCCGCAGCCGATCTACGTCGGTGACGAATACGCGGCGCCGCTGATCGGAGCAGACGAGCTGGACCGGCATTGGGCGCGCATCGCGAGCAGGCTCAAGGCGGCCGCCGTGACCTCGACGCTGCACGAGTGCGACGTGCTCGATGACACCGGCGACACTTTGGTGCGTGCCTTGCTGCTCAGCCGCTGGACCCTGACAGGCAGGGAGGCCGACGTTAAACGAACCGGTGCCAGCTGGATCACTTGGCTGCTCGTCCGCCGCGGTGAGCGATACCGGATCTTCCATCAAATGGAGTCGCAGGTGTACCTCAATGACGGCGCAGGGGAGTAGCACCGCGGCGCTCCACTTCGAGCGGCACCACCGGTTCCCGCGCCGAGGGCCCGCGTCTGATCGCGTGCAGCCTGATCTCCGGCACGTCCACCGACGGGTCGACGGTGTCCAACCACGCGACGGCCTCGGCGACGTCGGCCGCCCGAATCGCATACATCTCGAAAGGGACGTCGGCAAGCATGTCGGTCTCGACCGGCCCCGGCGTGACGATGTGGACGTTGATGCCGTCGCGGTCGACCTCCTGCGCCAACGCCAGCGCGAAGGCGTTCATGCCTGCCTTCGACGCCGAGTACGCGGTGCGCGCCCGCATCGGCTCGTGCGCGGCCGACGACGAGATGAACACGAATCGCGAGCCCGCCTTCATCTTCGGTAGCGCTGCGGATGTGACGACGAAACAAGAGTCGAGGTTGGCCGACATCGTCGCGCGCCACTGCTCGAAAGTCTGCTTGCGCGCGTAGGTTCCACCTAGGATGCCCGCGGCATGGACGACGAGGTCGAGCTGTCCGGCCGCCTGCACCGCCGGCTCGAACTTCTCCGGCACGGTGGCGTCGGCGACGACGTAGCGGGCACCCATCTCTTCGGCCGCGGCGCGCAACGGTTCCTCGCGTCGTGCGGTCAGGATGACGTCGTAGCCGAGCTCGGCCAGCTTGCGGCCGCAGGCCTTTCCGATGCCGCCGCTACCGCCGGTGATCAAGGCCGTTCGCACGAAACACCTTTCAGCGTTGGCGTCGGGCCAGGGCTTGCGGCGAGAGTGCGACGATTCGCTGCTCGGGATCGGCCGAGAGAAAGAACGTCTGGGTGTCGGCGAGGTGGCGCGCCGACAGTTTGCGGGCGCGGTCGGCGTCGCCTGCCTCGATCGCCTCGGCGATCTTGGTGTGGATGCTCAGCGCGATGCGGCGCTTGCTCAGCGCGGGGTATTCGCCTTTGGCCGCGGTCTCGTCGGCCCACCACTGGAGGTGACTGCTCCACAACGTTTCCAGGCTGCCGACCACCGCGATCATCGTGTGGTTGCCGCACCCGCGGACGATCTCATCATGGAACTGGCCGCCGGTCTCGGTGAAGCGGGCCCCGTCCTCGATGTGCTCGGCCATCAAGTCGTTGAGTTCCTTGAGCTTGGGCACCAGCGTCTCGCCGCGGTCGGGGCGCTTGGCGGCAAGGGCTGCACACATCGGGTCGAGTTCCTGCAGCGCGGTGCCCAGATCGGCAAGCGGCACGTAGTCGCTTTGCAGCAGCAGCCCGAGCATGTAGGCCGCGCTTGCCTTGGCGGGCGCATGGACGACGGCGCCACCGCGATTGCCGCGGCGCACGGACACCAGGCCCTCGGTCTCCAGTATTCGCAAGGCTTCCCGCAACGAGACCAGGCTGACGTTGAACTGCTCGACGAGGATTTCCTGGCGCGGCAGCAGGTCGCCGTCGGCGAGCACGCCGTCGATGATCTGCCGCCGTAGCTCGTCGGCCACGATCTCTGCCGTGCGGCGCGCGGACAGCCGACGGCGGGCCTCAGGGCCGATTCCCAGTGTTGTCATGTCTTGGCAATGTTAACAGTGATAGGCCCGTTACCAGGGGTCTACCGGCTCGCTATCTGACAAAAGTTACTAAGATGATAAAGAAACCAGGGAGGATGTGCGGTTGAGCGGCGCTTCGCCTACCCCACTGGACGACCTGCGCGTCGTCGAGATCAGCAACCGGATCGCGGGCGCGTACTGCGGCAAGCTTCTCACGGACGCGGGTGCCGACGTCGTGAAGGTGGAGCCGCCCGCAGGAGATCCGTTGCGCCGCTTCACCGCAACCGGCGCCATGCCGGCTACAGGCGCCGACGCGCCGCTGTTCAGCTACCTCAACGCCGGGAAACGCAGTGTGACAGCTGCTTCCGCAGCGCTTCTGGGCGGTGCCGACGTCGTGATCGTCGCGACGACCGAGCCGGTAATCGATCCGCAGCTTCTTCTGGCCGAGTCGCCGCAATGCGTCGTGGTCACGGTGTCCGATTTCGGCCTGACCGGTCCATGGTCGGACCGCCCGGCGACCGAGTTCACGCTGCAGGCCTGGTCGGGATTGACCGGTTTCCGGGGTGATCCGGCAGGGCCGCCGATCTCGATCGGCGGTGAGCTGGGGGAGTACATGGGGGGCGCGGCCGCCGCGTATGGAGCGCTGGCCGTGCGGCGGCGGGTCCTCCGGGGCGGGCCAGGGGGGCACCTGGACATGTCGATGCTCGAGGCGATCACCTTGATGCAGAGCAGCGAATGGCTGCATTCGCAGCTGCTGAAGGTGCCTCCGATCAGGCGGTCGGTCGAGGTCCCGTCTATCGAGGAGGCGTCCGACGGCTACGTCGGCATCAGCATGGTCACTGGACAGCAGTGGCTCGACTTCGCCGCGATGGTGGATTGCCAGGAACTGACCGAGATCCCCAATCTTCGGTTCCAGATCGGGCGCTGGGATTACCGGGACTGGATCCGTGAACACATCGGGCCGTGGATGCGCGGGCGCACGGTCGCCGAGATCGTCGAACTCGGCCAGCTGTTCCGGCTGCCGATTGCCCCGTTGGGCAACGGCTCAACCATTCCGCAGATGGATCATCTGCGTGAGCGCGGCGTCTACCTCGACAACCCGGCGGGATTCCGGCAGCCACGCGCTCCGTGGCGGATGTCGGCCGCTGCGCCGGCTCCCGTCCGGCCGGCTCCTGTGCTCGGCGAAGCTGACAGCCAAACACGTTGGCAGCCAAGGGAATCTGTCACATCCATCAGCAACAGAGAGCTTCCGCTGGCCGGGGTGCGGATCATCGATCTGACCGCGTTCTGGGCGGGCCCATCGGCCACGCATTCGTTGGCCGCGTTCGGGGCGGACGTGATCAAGATCGAGTCGATCCAGCGGCCGGATGGCATTCGTTACTCCGGCGGCATGCGCTCCGACGTCGACGACTGGTGGGAGTACGGCTGGGTCTTCCACGCCATGAACACCAACAAGCGGTCGGTGACGTTGGACCTGGAATCACACGACGGCATCCGGCTGTTCAAGCAGTTGGTTAGCAAGGCCGACGCCGTGATCGAGAACTTCTCGCCCCGGGTGATGGACCAATTCGGGCTTGGCGCAGATACATTGCTCGACCTCAAGCCCGACCTCGTAGTGGTGCGGATGCCTGCGTTCGGGCTGACGGGGCCGTGGCGCGATCGTGTCGGCTTCGCGCCGACGATGGAGCAGATCGCGGGACTCGCGTGGGTCACCGGGCTGCCCGAGGGCCCACCGATCCCGCCGCGGGGCGCCTGCGACCCGCTTGCGGGCGCACACGCGGCGTTCGCGTTGCTGGCGGCGTTGGAGTTCGCCGACCGCACCGGCCGCGGTCAACTCGTAGAAATGCCGATGATCGAGACCGTGCTGAACGTGACCGCAACGCAGACAATCGAATTCGAGGTCTTCGGAAAGATCTTGTCGAGGCGGGGCAACCGCGGCCATCCGACCGCGACCCAGGACATCTACCGGTGCGCGGGAGACGACAACTGGATCGCGGTCTGCGCACACACCGATGCGCAGCGGAACGCGTTGTCCGAGTTGACGAGCGAAGCCGACCTCGGCGACTGGTTTGCTGTACAGGACTGCGACGCTGTCGTCGATGTGCTTGCGAGCGCAGGAATTCCGGCAGCCGTCGTCGTCTCGCCTTCGGTGGTGACCGAAAACCCGCAACTGCGACATCGCGGTTTCCTCGAACGCCTCGACCATCCAAGCACCGGCGGCGGCCTGTACCCGACGCCGCCGTTCGCACTGCTCGACGGCGCGGAGGCGTGGCTGCGTCGGCCGCCGCCGACTCTGGGTCAGCACAACAGCGAGGTGCTGACCCAGCTGTGTGGACTGACCGATACCGACCTGGATCGGTTGGCCGCGCAGGGAGTCATCGGCACCAGGCCGAAGGGACTGTGAGGCGGGCCTAGCGTGGCGTAAGCGAAATCGCCATCTGGTCGTAGATCGACATGTTGTTGGTCAGGTTGGGGAAGACGACCTTCGGCGGACCGAGCGTGATGTCGTCGGCGCGGCAGAGCAACTCGTCGAGCACCGCGCGGATCTCGGCGCGCGCCAGCATCGCGCCCAGACAGTGGTGCGGCCCTCCGCCGCCGAACGTCACGTGCTGGTTCTCGGTGCGGCCGATGTCGAACGTGAACGGGTCGGCGAAGACCTCCTCATCGCGATTGGCCGACCGGAGCATCGACACCACCCGGTCGCCCTTCGGGATCGTGACACCGTCGATCTGAATGTCGACCTTCGTGCTGCGCGTCCAGAACGCCACCGGCGTCGCCCAGCGCAGCACCTCTTCGACGGCGCTCGGCCGGATCGTCTCGTCGGCTCGATACCGCGCCATCTCGCCGGGGTTGGCGACGAACGCCTGCAACCCAGCGGCCAGAGCGTTCTTCGTGGTGTCGCTGCCCGCGAACGTCAGCACGTAGAAGAAGATCTCGAGCTCGTTGGCCGGGATGGACAGCTGCTCGCCGTTCTCGTCGGTGACGACCGCGGAGGCCAGCGTGCTCCAGATATCGTCGGCAGGGTTGCGCCGCTTGTCCGCAGTGAGCTCGGTCGCGTAGGTGAAGATCTTCCCGAACAACTCGAGCTGCTCCTGTTCGGTCACCCGCACGTCGGGCGAATTCGCTGTCAGGATCCGATCCAGCGTTTCGAAGATCTCGGGCCGGTCCTCGTCGGGAATGCCGATGATGTCGCCGATCACGGTCATCGGGAGCACATCGGCGACGTCTTCGATCCAGTCCCCACCGCCTGCCGCGAGCAACCGGTCGATCAGCGATCCGGCGCGCGTGCGGATGCCCTCCTCGAGCTTGCCGATGGCTTTCGGGGTGAACGCGTGCGACATCACCCGGCGCCGCTTGGTCAGCTCGGGCGGATCCATATGGATGATGGTCGGAAAGTCCGTCATCACGCCGATGGGTTGGATGAGGGGGCCGTCCACGGCGGTGAACGCATCCGTGTCACGGTGAATCCGTTGCGCATGCCGATGCTTGGTCGTCATCCAGAAGTCGCGTTTGACCGACTTGGCGACGCCGGCGGTCCGCTCGTGGTGAAAGATCGGTCGCTCGCGGCGCAACTCGGTGAACAACTCGTCAGGAAATCCGTTCTGCCACAACGCAGTATCGGACAGGTCGACCGGCGTCGCCGTGGGCATGATGCTTTCAGTGCTCCTCTCGTCCGCCGCGCATTCTCCACCTCGTGGCCTTGACCTAGAATGCCTAAAATAGTAAAAATAGGCAATGGACAGGTCCTGACCTGCCCTGCTGGCGTGCGGACGGAGAGAACAGTGGCGGACACGATTGCGGACACCACCGACCCGTCGGAGCGCGAATTCGGGCCAAGCGGGATCAGCCTCTCGAAGTACCGGTTCCCGACCGGGTGGTTCATCGTCGGATTCGCCTCCGAACTGGCTCCTGGCCAGGTGAAACGGGCTCATTACTTCGGCGAGGAACTCGTCATCTTCCGCACCGAGTCCGGGCAGCTCAACGTGCTCGACGCGTACTGCCAACACCTCGGGGCGAACATGGGAGTCGGCGGCACCGTCGAGGGTGAGCGGATCGTCTGCCCCTGGCACGGCTGGCGCTGGAACGGCGACGGTACGAACGCACTGATCCCGTACAGCAAGATCGGCTGCAAGCAGAACGTCCGCGTCCGCACGTACCACAGCACGGAGTGGTACGGCTTCCTCTTGGTGTGGCACGAGCGCCATGGCCGCGCGCCGTACTGGCAACCCCCGGTGCTGCCCGAACTGGAGACCAACGAGTACTACCCGCTACACCCGCACACCAGGATGGTGAACCGGGTGAAGGTGCACGCGCAGATGATCATCGAGAACGCGGCCGATCCGTACCACGTGCAGTATGTGCACAAGGCGGCCAACCCTGCGACGACCGCTTCGTTCGAGGTCAGTGGCTACCACCTGCACGCGACCGTGAACGCGAATTTCGGTGGCGGACGGGCGAAGACATGGTTGACCCCCAACGGTCCCGTCGACGCCAAGATCATCTACGACAACTACTCGCTGGGCCTGGGGATCGTGCGCTTCCCGTCGGACCTCGTGGCGACCGTTCAGGTGACCGGCCAGACACCGGTGGACGAGGACTACACCGACTACTTCTACACGCAGGCGTCGATTCGTGAAACCGGCGACACCGGCGACAAGCCGACCGGCCGCGCCGACAAGTTCTTGCAGCTGCAGCAGGAAGTCATCAAACAGGACTTCTTCACCTGGGAGAACATGAAGTACCTCGAGAAGCCCAACCTCGCACCCGAAGAGGCGCGGGACTACGCCGCATTGCGGCGGTGGGCGCATCGGTTCTACCCGGCCGAGGAGCTGTCGTCGACCGACTTCGGGTATACCGCCGACGGCGACCCCGACCCGGCGGCAGCGAGAGTGTAATGCCCACCAGCGGGATGGTGGGGACAGAGCCAGCCGCGTTCGGCGTCGAACGCTTCACCGTCCCGGAGGTGCTCGACAGTCGCGCTGAGCAACTCGGCGATCGCGTGATGATGTCGATCGCCGGCACGCCCGTCACCTTCGCGCAGATGCGCGAGCGGTCCTGCGCCGCGGCCAACGTGCTTGCGGGTCTCGGGGTCGAGCGGGGCGAGACCGTCGCGCTGTTCACCGGCACCTGCCCGGAGTGGGTCTACTTCTGGCTGGGTGCTGCGCGCATCGGCGCGGTGCCCGCGGCGGTCAACGCGGCGAGCAAGGGCGACTTCCTGCTGCACGCGTTGCGGCTGTCCCATGCCGCGGTTGCCGTCACCGACGGTGATCGACAGGCCCGCCTCGCCGAAGTGGCCGACGACGTCGACACACTGAGATCGCTATTGGTTCAAGGTGATTCGCTTGCAAGTGTCCTGAAATCCGCGTCGAACGAGCCGCCGACCGGAGCCGTTGCGGAAGCAGACGACATCGCATTGTTTTTCACGTCCGGGACGACGGGGCCGTCGAAGGCCGTCGCCACCACATGGCACTACCTGTTCACCGCGGCCGCCACCGTCGCCGCAACGTGGGAACTCGGCTCTGGTGACGTGTTGTGGACGGCCATGCCGCTGTTCCATCTCAGTGCGGCACCAACGGTTCTGGCGCCCATGTTGATCGGCGGAACCAGTGCGCTGGCCGCGGCGTTTCACCCGACCGAGGCGTGGGACGAGATGCGGTCCTGCGGCGCCGCGGGTTTCGCGGGGGCAGGCGCGATGGTGTCGATGCTTTGGAACCTGCCACCGGATCCGCGCGATGCCGAAGTCGGTCTGCGCTTCATCTCGGCGGCGCCCATCGCAGCCGACATGTACCGCGCCATCGAGGACCGCTACCGGTGCCGCATCGTGACGATGTACGGCATGACCGAAGCGTTTCCGATTGCCTACAAGGCAGTTTCCGATGAAGGCAGACCAGGGACATCCGGACAGGTCAATCCCGCGTTCGACGTGCGCATCGTCGATCCGCAAGGTAGCCCGTTGCCCGCGGGCGAGGTCGGGGAAATCACCTGCCGGGCGCGGACGACGCATGCGATGAGCGAGGGGTATGTGTCTTCCGCGTCCGGTGGGCGAGGACTGACCATCGATCCGCACCCCGAGTGGTTCCACACCGGCGATCTCGGCCTCCTGGACGCCGACGACAACCTGACGTACATCGATAGGGTCAAGGACTCGCTGCGAAGGCGTGGCGAGAACATCTCTTCCGTAGAAGTCGAACAAACGGTGATGCGTCATCCGGCCGTGCTCGAGGCCGCTGCGGTCGGCGTGCCAAGCGATGTCGGTGAGGACGACATTCTCGTGGTCGTCACGTTGCGACCCGGCGCAACCTTGGAATGTGCGGAGCTGCTGGACTTCTGCTCGGCCCGCATGCCGTACTTCTGCGTGCCGCGGTACCTGGAGGTGCTCGACGAGATCCCGAAGAACGTGATAGGGCGCGTCCGCAAGGACGTGCTTCGTAGCAGCGGACTGGGCGTCGGCGCCTGGGACCGCGAAGCGCACGGTTACGTGCTGAGCCGGTAGGACGGAGACAACCACATGACGTTGACATACCAACAACAGTTCGTTCTCGACGGGCTGGCGGGGCGGGCGGCGATCCTCAACCTGGACGCGCGACACAATCGGCTGTACTCAGCGGGTGACCTCGCGGGCTGGATCGCGACGTTCCGCCACGCGGGCGCGACGTACACGCGCGCGGGCCGGTCGTTCACCGACCTGCGGGAGGCCTTCGACGGGAGGAACGGCGTACGTCTGGTGACCGTCGACCACGAGATCACGGTCGACGGCGTCGACGCGATGCAGAATTGTGTCGCACTGTTGTTTCGCGACAACGAACTTCAGGCTTCTGGCCTGTTTTCCGACCAGCTCATCTACGAGCGCGGTGACTGGTACTTCACCTCGCGCGACCTCGAATGGGACCTCGTGCCGCGCGAGAACGCGCTGCCAGTGTGACAGCAGATCTCAGCTACGAATTCGCGTTCGGCACATACGAGGACGCATTGCGGTTGGTCGGAACGCGAACCGAGCCTCGGTATGCGAACACCGCTGTCAGCGGCGCCCGCATCGAGCACTTCGCGTCGATGGTGCGCGACCCCAACCCGTCGTACTGGGATGCCGACTTCGCGAAGTCGGTCTGGGGAGGTCTCGTCGCGCCCCCTGCGCTCCTGATCGGTCTGCTGATGCCGCCACCGTGGGTGCCGAACGGCCGGCCGCCCACGGCCTCCATCGCGGTGCGGGTGCCTCTCCCCGGCACCGCAATCATCAACGCGTCCAACGAAGCCGAGTATCTGATGCCGGTGTTGGAGGGCGACATGCTGAGCGTGGTCGAGGAGGTGGTGTCGGTGTCGCCGGAGAAGAAGACCCGACTCGGCACCGGACACTTCATCGAGACTCGGGAGACTTATCACCGTGGCGATGGAGCCGTCGTCGCGATCTGCACGAACACGTTGTTCCGCTTCAACCCGACAGGTCACCGATGACGTGGGACGACGTCTTGGTTCCGGCCCAGCTGCCAGAGGTAGTCGACCAGATCAGCTACGAACGTGTGGTCATGAACGCGGGTACGACTTGGGATTATGTGCCCTGGCATTACAACCCGCAGTACGCCAAAGACCACGGGCATCCAACGATTTTCGTCAACACCATGCACCTTGCTGGGTTCGTCGACCGGATCGCAACCGACTTCGGCGGGCCCCGCAGCCGGGTGGTGCGGCGCAAGGTGTCCCTCCTCGGGTCGATCTACGCAGGCGACTCGATGGTGGCGCGTGGCCAGGTGATCGGCAAACGCATCGATACCGCGGGGGAGACCCCCCGATACCTCGTGGACCTCGAGGTCTCCATTTTCAACCAGCGCGACGAATTGTGCTGTCCCGCAGAGGTGACGGTCGAGCTGCGCGGTTAGCTTTGTTTTCGAATGTCCACTTATGATGCGCTTTCCACGTTGGAGCGTGACATAAGTGGCCACCCGGCGAGCCTTAACGCCCGCCGAAGCGCGGCGGGCGCCGCTCGCGGAACGCCGCGATGCCTTCCTTCGCATCGTCGGTGGCAAAGGCGGCGACTTGGTACGGCCACTCCACCTCCAGCTGAGCGAGAAACGTGTTGTCGAGTGAGCGCGACAGCGCTCTCTTTGCAAACTGGACCGCGATGGGGGCCTGTGCCGCGATCTGCTCGGCGTAGGCCATGGTTTCCTCCAAGAGCCGCTCGTGGGGGACCGTGCGTCGAATAAGGCGCATTGCCAATGCACCCTCGGCATCGACGGTACGGCTGGTGAACATCATGTCCATTGCGGCCTCGAGCCCGACAGCACGCGGCAACGTATAGCTGAGACCCATCTCGGCCACCAGCCCGATGCGCACGAATGCGCTCGTGAACGTGGCGCGCTCGGATGCGAGCCGGATGTCATGGAGCATGGCCAGTGCGAAGCCGCCGCCGGCCGCCGCACCGTTCACCGCTGCGATCAGTGGCTTGTCGAAATTCTTGATCGTCAGTGTTTCCCTGCCGACTCCCACGCGGTCGTATGCGCGCTCGGCCGTGCTGAGCTTGGCTGTCAGTCCGAGCTTTTCGTGCATCAGCACGTTGAGCCCGTGCCGGGCCGTATCGCTGTCGAGGTCGCTCATGTCAGCGCCGGCGCTGAACGCATCGCCTTCGCCTGTCGTAACCACCACCCGCACAGCGTCGTCCGTGCGGGCCTCGTCCAGTGTGGCCAGGTACTCGGCGAGCAGTGCGCCGGTCAAGCCGTTGCGCTCCTGTGGCCGGTTGAGCCGGCAGACGAGGACAGCTCCGTGTCGCTCGACCACGACCTCGCTCATCGCGGGCTTCCCCTCAGGACAGGTCCGGCAGCTTGCCGGCGCTGACCGTCGACTGCAGCTCCACGTATTCGGAAAGCCCCTCGGATCCGAATTCGCGCCCGATGCCGGACTGCTTGAATCCGCCGAACGGGCAACTGGTGTCGAGCGTGTACATGTTGATGCCGTAGGTGCCCGCGCGGATCTCGGCCGCGATCTCCAGCCCGTGGGCGACATCGTCGGTCCACACCGAACCGGCCAGCCCGTAATCGCTGTCGTTGGCGATGCGGATGGCGTCGTGCTCGCCGGAGTACTTGAGGACCGTGAGCACCGGGCCGAAGATCTCCTCGCGCGCGATCCGCATCTCGTTGTTGGCGTCGGCGAACAGCGTGGGCTGGACGTACCAGCCACGTTCGCGAGGTTTGTCCGTGCCGCCCAGCACGATTCGCGCGCCTTCGTCGATACCCGTGTTGATGTAGCCATGCACGCGATCCTGCTGGCGTTGCGCGACGAGCGGGCCGATGTCCGTCGCCTCGTCGGCGGGATCGCCAACCTGCAGCCCTGACATCATGTCCGCCAGCGCGTCGACGACCTCGTCGTGCCTGCGCTCGCTGACCAGAATGCGAGTCTGCGCCACGCAGGCCTGCCCGTTGTTCATCAGGCTCGCCATCTTCAGGTGCCTCACGGTGCGATCGATGTCCGCGTCGTCCAGGATGATCGCCGCTGACTTGCCGCCGAGCTCCAGGCTCACCCGCTTGAGCTGTTCCCCGCACAGTGTGGCGATGTGCCTGCCTGTCGAAGAGGAGCCGGTGAACGAGATCTTGTCCACTTCGGGATGGCGGACCAGCGCTTCGCCGGTCTCGCGACCGCCGGGAATGATCGAAACGACTCCGTCCGGCAGGTCGATGTCGTCCAGCATCTCGGCCAACCACATTGCGTCCAAGGGTGTTTCAGGTGCCGGCTTGATCACGACGGTGCAGCCGGCGATCAGCGCGGGTATGAGCTTCGGCATGATGAGGAACTGCGGTACGTTCCAAGGCACGATCGCGCCGACGACGCCGACGGGGGCGCGGCGCACGTGCACCTCCCCGAAAAGACCCTGTCTGCGCTCGGCCCATGGGAACTCACGTGCCGTCGCCAGGTTCAGGTGCATCTGTGCCACCGCCGCGGTGGCCTGGCCGAGCCTGCTGAAGCTGCGTGGCGAGCCCATCTCGGCGGTGATCAGATCGGCCATCTCGTCGGTGTGGCCGCTGTACACCGCCGCCAACTTCTCGACCTTCTCCATCCGCTCCGCGGGCGTGAGCCGAGGCCACGGCCCCGTGTCGAACGCGACCCTGGCGGCCATCACCGCCTTGTCGACATCCACGGGCGCCGCCTCGGGAGTCTCGCCTATCGGTTCCTCGCTGTGCGGGGAGATCACCGAGAGTCGCTGCCCGGTGGACGGCGACTGCCACCGTCCTCCGATGTAAAGCTCGTCGTAGACAAGGGATCTCACGCAGGTGCCTCCTCGTAGGACCGCCGCGCCCACGCGCGGAACTCGGTGATCGCGCCTTCGCCGCGGGCCAGCTGCGGACGGTCGCGATAGATCTTGTTCTCCCAGATCGGGATGTCCTGTTCGATCTGCTTGCAGAAATCGCGGGCGAAGCCGAGACCCATCCGCGTCATGTCACCGGTCTGCGGGTCGGTCTGCACGAAGAATGTGTACCTGGCGTCGACGAACTCACCGTCGACCGGGGTGACGGTCAGAAGGGTGCACGAACGGCCGAGGCCACGGTGCCTGACTACGTCCAGCCCCATGCCGAACAGCTCGGAGTCGACCGCTCCGGACACCGGCCCGCGCGGCGTCTGGAACGTCACCTCGGCGACCGCCCGCAGCCGGTGCCCGTCGGTCTCCAGATCGAGGTTGCCGAACCCCGATACCCCGTGCACGGTCGCGAAATGTGCGATGTCGACGGTGTTTTCGAACACCTCTTGCGGATGGGACCGGAACACCCAGCGGGCGTGTTCGGGTGCGTGGAAGGTGAAGGCCGCGTCCTCGCTCTCCGGGATCTTGGGCAACTCCCACTCCGGTTCGGTCGACGCCTGCGAATGCCAGACGAATATCGCACCGGCCCGCTCGACCGTCGGCCACGCCCGCAGCCGCGCGGTGCGGTTGACGGTCTTCGCGTACGGGATCTCAACATTCGATCCGGCGCCGTCGAAGCGCCAGCCGTGGAACGGGCAAGTGATGCAGTCCTCGGTGACGGTGCCGCCGACGGCGATATCGGCACCCAGATGGGGGCAGTACGCGTCGAGCACGTACGGGTTGCCTGAGTCGCCGCGGTAGCAGATCAGGCGTCTGCCGAAATAGTGCAGGCCCACGATCTGACCCGGGTCGACCTCTCTGCTGTAGGCGACCTGGAACCAGCCTTTGGGGTACGCGTCGAACGGGAAGCGCTTCTCGATGTCGCTCATCATGGCGTCACTGCCCGTCCGGACCGCTAAAGTTGCTATTGCTGTAAACATAGCAAAAAAGGCAGGTGCCGTGAAAAACCAGCTCTCAACCGACTGGCGTGCGTATCCGTTCGACCTGGTGCCAGGCGACCCGCAGCTGCGCTTTCCCGCCGCCGAGGGAAATCACCCCGACTACGAGTCCGACACCTGGTTCATCGCGGGCGAGCTGACCGCCGAGAGTGGCCGTCAGTTCGCCTATCTGACGATCTTCAACAAGAACCGGCCGGGCCAGTCGATCGTCGCCGATTTCTATACGTTCGCCCTGTTCGACCTGGACAGCGGCGGCTACGGGACATACACGGACTACGACATGCCACCGCAGAACATGCAGCCAGGGGCGCGGCCCAAGCTGTCCGTCGAAAACGGTCATTTGGACTTGAGCTACGACAGCGGGGCGGGCCAGGCCGTGTGGCGGACGTGTCGCGACGAGCAGGGTCGGTTGATGCCGTACACCTACGACGTCACCCTCGTCGGTACCGACGCACAAGGCGACGCCATGTGGCTGGACCTGCACGTGACGCCCTCGCGCGCGCCCGTCCCGCTCGGAGCCGCGGCACACAACGGCAAGATCGAGTGCTTCGGGCAGGCCGACACGTACTCCTACTTCCAAACCCGCATGGCGATGACGGGCACACTGCGCTGGGGAGCGCTCGAGGAGAGGTTCACCGGCGCCACGGGCCACGTCGACCGGCAGTGGTTCCCACTTGTCGCGAACAATGGCGGGCCGACCGGCGATATCCGGTCGCGGGCGCACGAGTGGCGGACGATCAACCTCGACAATGGCGTCGACCTGAGCATATGGCGGCAGTTCGATCGCATCGATCACAATGCGCTGCAACCGTTCTCGGGTGCGACGACGAGTTCTCCCGACGCCGAACCCGAGTACGCCGATGACATCGAGATCACGGTCGAGAGCTATGTGCGCTGGCCGGAGCCGGTCAGAACGCTGGTCCCACCGCCCGCTGCGGCGCGATACATGCCCGACCGGCATCGACTCACGTCGCACGAACTCGAGCTGGATCTGGTCGGTGAGCCGCTGGTGCCTGCACCTGCGCACGCGTTGCCGCTGGAGTACATGGAGGGTCCGTATCGGTACCGCGGGACATTTCGCGGGGAGCCGGTGAGCGGCTTCGCCTTCTACGAGCGATCGCTGGCGCTGTACCGCGACTGGGAGTTGGCCGACGTGCTGGCGGCGGCGGGTCCCGCGGAGCGCGACCTTGTGCTCGAGGACATCGCCAAGATTCGTTCCTAGGCGCTGCTGTTGATCGCCTCTTCCCAGGTTTGATGGCGGTGCGCAAGGCCAGGTTCGTTACGGCCGAAGACCAAATGCTCCCGGGCGCCGGATTCGAGGTTGGCCTGCAGGCCGGCCACGAGGGCGTAGTCCTCGTCGCGGACCGTGGCATGCGCGTAGTCGAAGACCGCCGCCGCGCCTGCGGCCACCGACTCGTCGGACAGATCCAACGGAGTTGAGTTCTGGTGCACAGTGGTCGACCGACCGGGTTCGTCGGCGGGATAGACGCGGAACAACTCGCCATTCGCGATGGTGCACGACAACACGATGTTCGGGAACAGCGCGTAGATGACCACCATGTTGTGCAGTGGATCCCACTGCTCCTCGGGAAGGCTCTCGAGATCGAGAATTCCGTTGAGGGGAAAGACAAGTCGATGGTGGGGGCCGAAGGAGTCGAACACCGTGCAGTTGCTGCGCGCGATGGTCGCAAAGGTGGCCTTGTGCACCGTCGCGAAGTGATAGTTCTCGGCAAACGTGTCGATGGCGAGCTTCCAGTTGATCGGGCAGGCGAGCACCTTCTCGCCCAATGGCGACCATCGGCCGATACCCCAGGACTCCAGTTCGTCGGCGAGCGGCCCGAGGAAGCCCGGGATGTCGAGCTTCGCGTCGCGATCCAGCGATATCCACAGGAAGCCCGCACATTCTGCGGCAGGTAGCTCGGTCAGTTTCGCTGGGCCGGAGCGTGTTTCGGGAAAGCCCTCCTTGCCGGGTACGCCGACGAGGTTGCCGTCGAGGTCGTAAGTCCACGCGTGATACGGACATGCGAGCCGGCGCGCCGCTCCGCAGCCGTCGGCGATGCGTGACTGGCGATGCAGGCAGACGTTGTCGAACGCCCGGACGGTGTTGTCGGCGCTGCGGGTCAGCAGAATCGAGCGGCCCATCACGGTCTTCGTGCCGTACGTGCCGGGGCGGGGGAGTTCGGAGGAATAGCCAACGAGCTGCGGGCTGGTGAGCAGCATCGACTTGTCCTCTGCGTGGCGCTGCGCCGAGGTGTAGGTGTCCGCGGCAACGGTGTGCTCCGCCGGGGTGAGGTCGGTCTTCTTGTCGCGCGCGAGCTTCAGCGCGCGGCGGGTCAGATCGATGAGCTGGTCGCGATCCATGGAGCGCCATTCTTGTTGTTTTTATAACAATTGCCAAGTGGCGGGTCCTGGTTGCTGCTGTTGCGTATCCTGCGCTGAAGCCGGGGTCGGACCTGATGCAAAGGGGCAGTCATGGCGTTCATGAGACGGTGGGTGGCGCGCGCGGAGCGCACCGTCTCGGAGGAGATCCCGGCTCCGCCCGATGCGGTTCGTGATTTCTACGTCGACCTGGACAACATCAAACGGGTGCATCCACTGGTGGTGGCGGTGCGCGCCACCGACAGGCAGGAGACGGCGGACGGATACGCGCAGACCTATCGCGTCCAGGACCGGATTCCGTTGGGGCCGTTGTACTTACGGATCAGCTATGTGGCGCGTCTGCACGTGCCGAATGTCGGCGACGTGACGACCGAGGCGTACCAGTTCCCACGGGTGAGGCTGCGGACGACGGTCAAGTTCGAGCCGATCGATGGGGGCACGCGCCTCACCGAGCATATGCACATAGAGGCGCCACGCGCCTTGGCGGCGATGACGGTGCGAGAGGCGGTCGAGGCGCACACCGCCATGCTGGCGGGCATGCGCCGCTGCTTCGAGTAGCTACTCGGACGCGTCCAGCACGCTGACGGCGATGCCGTACGGCAGGAAGCGCACCTTCCGCGTCGGATCGGTGTTGCCCTTGTTCGCCCTGAGCGCATCCAGTTCGGTCGGATACACCTGCTCGATGTGGGCGCCACCGTCGTCGTCGACGGTGTAAATGGCCCAGACGCCGTCGCCTGCCTCGCCAGTCGTCTCCGGCTCGGTCCTGCCCCTGGATTGCCGTGCGAACTCGTCGAACAGAGACGCCCAACCGGCGCGCTCTCCGGAGGTGTTGAAGAACCTGCCGACTCCGTCGAGCGCGTCGCGCAAGCCCTCGCCCGCCTCGCGGACCACGCGATCGAACTCTTCGGGGTCGAACCCGAATGGCCCGTTGCTGCTCATTGCGGTTCCTCCTGTTAGCCAAACACCGCGGCATTGCGGTACTCACAGTGTGCCTGCGCGGCGCGAAGTAGTCGACTGACGCCGACGGCAAGTGGTAGGCAGCCCATATGACCTTCACACGCGCCGACCTTTTGGCGACCGCCGAGCGCTCGCCGGCGGCCGCGGGCGCAGGTGATCGCAAGGCCTGGATCGGCCTCTTCACGTCGAACGGTTGTGTCGAGGACCCCGTCGGCTCCGCGCCGCATCGAGGGGTCGCCGCGATCGGGCAGTTCTACGACACGTTCATCGGTCCCCGCGACATCCGATTTCACCCCGACGTCGACATCGTCGTCGGCCAGACCGTCGTCCGCGACGGCGAACTCGAGGTGACGATGGCGTCGACGCTCACGCTGCGGGTACCCGTCTTCATCCGCTACGACCTCGAAGACGAGGCCGGTGAGCTGAAAATTGCTGCACTGTGGGCTTTTTGGGAGCTGCCCGCGATGGTGGCGCAGTATCTGCGCGGGGGCATCCGGGCCGTCCCGGCGGGCGTGCGGCTGTCCCGACTACTGATGCACAACCAGGGTTTGGTCGGCACTCTCGGATTCCTCGGCGGACTGCGCAGTATGGGCAGCGGTGCCAAGGGTGCCGTCGCGCGGTTCCTGGACGCAGCGTGCGCAGGCGACGAGGTCGGCATGCGACGACGGCTTGCGGGCGAGGTCCGCATCTCGGGCGGCGACGGCGTTCAGATGAGCGCAGCAGACCTGCTCAGGCACCTCTCGGGAGCGCGCTGGCGCAAGCTCATCGGATCCGGGTATGCCGTCGTCGCGGCCATCGAGCGGGCGGGGCAGTGCAGTGTGTTCTTCGCCGAGGTCGGTTCCGAACCCGTCGCGATCACCGGTATTCAGCTCTTCCGCGACGCAGGATGAGTCTCGATTCGGTCGCGCTACACCGGTTCGGTGGGTGGACGTGAGACGGTTACAGCACGATGGACGCCGATGACTACATGACGTACGAAGAGTTCGGACGCAGGTTCTTCGAGGTCGCAGTGACAGAAGACCGCGTCGGCGGAGCGATCGGCGCTATCGCTGGAGACGCGTTCGAGATGGGGCCGATGGGCCAGGGCCCGGGCAAGATCGCCAAGGTGACCGCCAAGGTCCGGATCATGGAGCCACGGATCACCAGGCAGGTCGGCGAGATGATCACGTTCGCCATCCGGATCCCGTTAGAGATCGACATGGTCATCGACCTGCGTATCGACAGGCCGAAATTCATGGTGTTCGGAGAGATCGCGCTGCGGGCTACGGCGCGGGCCGCTGCGCCACTGTTGCTGATTCTGGACGTCGAGAAACCACGGCCTGCTGACATCTCCATCCACGTCACGTCCAAGTCGCTACGCGCGGAGTTGCTCCGGATCGTCGCCGGCGTCGACGCGGAGATCAAGCGGTTCGTCGCCGCACACGTCGCAGGCGAAATCGACAGCCCGGCGTCGCAGAAGGCCAAGGTCATCGACGTGGCAGACAGCATCGATGCGGCCTGGACGGGCATCTGACGCTACGATTCGGGGGTGCAGCGCAGACGAATCGCCCTCGCCCTTTCCGCCGGTGTGTTGGCTTCCGGCCTGGCGTGGGCGGCGCCGGCGCAGGCCGACACCACTGACGACGCGTTCCTTTCGGCGTTGACCAACGCCGGGATCGGGACCGCCGCCCCCGTCGATGCGGCAGCGCTGGGCCAGCAGGTCTGCCCGATGCTGGCCCAGCCCGGCCAGACGGCGGCCGACGTCGCCGCCAAGGTGGCCGACGCGGGCGGCATGTCGCTGGGCCCGGCGACCATGTTCACCGGCCTCGCCATCTCGCTGTTCTGCCCGGCGGCTGTGACGTCGATCGCCAACGGCCAGTCGCCGATCCCGCTGCCGTTCTTGGGTAGCTAGGCCGCCACGCTTTCCAGACGCGGCCGTCGGGGACCACGACCGTCCCCGGCGGACCGACCACGCACGTGCCGCCACAGCCAGGGCATCAGCATGTTCTGCGTCCACAGTGCCTGCGAGTAGGCCTGCGACCGGAGCGAGTGACGTACGGGTCCGCCGCCGAGTTCAGCCCAATCATGGTTGCTCCCAGGCAAATCCAGTGCCTCGGCGGCCGCGGCAGCGAACAGGGCGTGGCCCTTCGCTGACCCGTGCACCCGGTCGGCGCTCCAGGTGTCCGGGTGGGTCATCGATGGCGCGTCATAAAGGTCGACCAGCCGGAAGTCGTACCAGTCGGCGGCCCTTCTGATCTCGTCGTTGATGCGCGTAACCCGCGCCCCGAGCATGCGGCCGATCGGAATAATCTGCGCCAGGTCAGGGAACGTGTTGGTCACGACCGTTGCCCCCGACAATGACAGCTGGGCGTGCAGGTCTTCGAGCTCGGCAAGGGCCTTGTCGAAGTAGGGTCCGGGCCGCGTCACGTCGTTCATCCCGATGCACACCGTCACCAGGTCGGGATCCATCGCCAGCGCGTTCGGCAGCTGCTCGTCGAGCAGGTCGCCGATGCGCCTGCCGCGCACGGCGAGGTTGGCATAGGTCAGACCCGGGTAGTGCGTGTCGACGATTTGGGCAAGCCGGTCGGCGAATCCGTGCAGCCCGACGGAGTCGTCGCCGTCCCATAGCCCCTCCGTCTGGCTGTCGCCGATCGCGACATATCGGGAGTACCCGGGCACATCGCGACTCTAGCGGCGAAGGGCGGCTTCGACCTGCGATGCTCCGGCGTCGGCCGCCAATTCGCGGTGCCCGTCGGTCACCACAGCGCCGCCTGCGCGCAGGATGTCGATCATTTCGGCGACGTCGGTCGCACGGTGGCCCGCATGGCGTGCTCCGGTGGTGGCCCACCAGGGCAGCAGCGCATCGAGGCCGCGGCCTGGGTCGGCGCCGAGTTCGACCATCGCCGCCACGGTCGCGGGCAGGACCCGGCGGACCGCGTGTTCGATGGGCTGGGTGCCGCTCGGAACCGCGGCGTCGACTGCGGCCCCGGCGCGAACAAGTGCGCGAACCAACTCGGGGTTGACGTTATCGTTGTTGCCGTCGACCACGTGCAACGCCGTGGCGCCGTCTGAGTCTTGGAGGCCTGGGTCGACGCCCTTGGCCAGCGCATGGGCTAGCGCCACGGTGCGTCCGAGGCGGACGATTTCGTGCAGGATCGTCGTGAACCGCTCGCCTCGGGCTGACAGGTCGATGCGGCGGCCAGCGTCGGCGCCTGCCTCGATCAGGGCCACGACGATGCCAGCGCTGCGAGAGCGCACCCCGTACCAGAGCGGTGACGCCCCGCAGGGATCGATCGGATCGGGCTCGGCGCCCCAGGCGAGCAGCTCGATGACTTCGGTGCTTCCGTTGCGGGCCTGGTCGAAGAGATCGAGGACCTCGTCGGGCAGCGGCGCCGTCCACGCCGGCCGATCGACGCCGAGCGCGTCCAGCACCTTCAGGGTGCCGTCGCGCTTATCGCCCAGGTCATACCACGGCCAGGGGCCCTCGCCCTTCGCGACGAAGTCGCCGATCGTGATGCGGGATTCCTCGGTGATCGTCCTGCCGTGGTCGTCGTACGACGAAAGGAACAGCAGCTCGTCGCCATCGCGCGAGGCCACGACAGTCGACAGGCCCTCCTGGTAGCGCGCTAGTTCGATCACGGGTTCAGCATCGCCGAAATAGGAAGGAGGGGCATCCAATTGGATGCCCCTCCTTGCGAATCGACTTACTTGACGTCTACGTAGACCGTCTTGTCGGTGACAGTTGTGTGGATGTCGTTGCCGGCACCAGGAACGCCGGTGTCCGTGCGCGAATAGGTCTGCCCTGGCCGAACGGCCACCACACTGGCCTGATCGAGCGGGGCGGTACCGAGTCGGTTCACGATCACCGTATAGCCCTGTGCCTGCAGCTCGTTGATGGTCTGCTGAGCGCTGCCGGGACCGGCAGGCGCGGCACTTGCCGGAGCTGCCAGTCCGATGACCGCAGCGGCGAGGCCCCCGACGATCGCAGTGGCAAATCCGAACTTATTCATCCTCTATTCCTTATCTCTAGCGTTTCCAAGCTGTTAAACCCGGCTGGTCAGCGGATTGATTCCAGTAGTTGGCCGCTCGGTGATGACCATCACCGCAAACCGACTCGGTGCTTTTATTCACAGGCGCGGATTCATCCACAGATTGAGATAGGAGCCGAGGTTTCACCCAGTATTCGGTCGCTGGACGCGGGTAACTTCGCTCGTATGTTCGATCAGCTTGTGGCGGCCACCGACGGCACCCGTGGTGCGGGTGCGGTGGGGGCGTGGGCGCGGGTGGAGAACGCGGCGTGCGCCCGGCGGCTGTGGGCGATCGCCGATGTATTGGAGGCGCGCCTGGCGGCCGATGGTTCGGCCGAGCGCGAGCAGTGGTGTATCGACAATTGGGATGCGGTGGCCGCGGAGGTGGCCGCGGCGCAGAGCGTGTCGTTAGGGGTGGCCGCCCATCAGCTGATGATCGCCACCGCGCTCCACGAGCGGCTGCCCCGGGTGGCCGAGGTATTCGCCGCCGGACAGATTTCCTACCGCCTGGTGAATGCCATCGTGGCCAGGACCCGGCTCATCAAGGACCGGGCGGCGATGGCCAAAGTTGACGCCGAACTGGCCGCCGAGGTAGTCGGGTGGGGCGCGTTGTCGGTGGCCAAGACCGAGGCCGCCATCGACTACTGGGTGGATCGCTACGACCCGTATGCCGTGGTGCGCACCGAGCTCAGTGCGCGCGGCCGCTACATCAACGTGGTGGCCGGTGCTGACGGCACCGGGTTGTCGGGGGTCGAGGGCACGCTGTTCGGCCAGGATGCCGCCGCGTTGGATAAGCGGCTGGATGCGATGGCGCGCGGAGTGTGCGGGGGCGATCCGCGCACGCTCGAGCAGCGCCGCGCCGATGCGCTGGGCGCGTTGGCCCATGGCGGGGATCGGCTGGCCTGCCAGTGCGGGGGCCCGGGCTGTGCCGCTGCGGCTGCCGCCCCCAGCACGGTGGTCATCAACGTGGTCGCCGAGGAGAAGAGCCTTTCTGATGACACTGTGGTGCAGCTGGACGGAGCCGGTACGCCCGGGCCCACCACCGCGCAGCTGCGGGAGATGACGATCGCCGAGGCGTTGGCGCGGCCGGCCCCGACGGGGTCGGCGACCACCGATCCGGCGGTGGTGATGGGTGGTGGGATTATGCCGGCGCCACTGGTGGCGGCCAAGCTGGCCACCACCGCGACCATCCGGTTGGTGATTCATCCCGGCGACAGTGCGCCCGAGCCGAGGTATGCGCCGTCGGCGGCGTTGGCCCGGTTTGTCCGATGCCGGGATCTGACGTGTCGCTTCCCGGGCTGCGACGAACCCGCCGATGTCTGCGATGTGGACCATACGATCCCGTATCCGGTGGGGCCAACGTGTGCGTCAAACATCAAATGCTTGTGCCGAAAACACCACCTGCTCAAGACCTTCTGCGGCTGGTTCGATGAGCAGCTGCCCGACGGCGTCGTGATCTGGACCTCGCCCAGCGGGCAGACCTACACCACCTCTCCCGGCAGCAGGTTGCTGTTTCCCGCCCTGTGCAAACCCACCGCGCCCGTCAGTGCACCGGCCAATGGACCTCGCGACCAACCGAGTCGCGGCCTGATGATGCCGC
>Ga0207675_100000420_pt1 | contig 40991 bp, 34 predicted proteins | sample KBSSwiS42_FD_184305 | JGI IMG/M metagenome (GOLD analysis project Ga0207675, IMG submission 184305) | Switchgrass rhizosphere microbial communities from Kellogg Biological Station, Michigan, USA - KBS Switchgrass S4-2 (SPAdes) (version 2) | ecosystem: Host-associated > Plants > Roots >...
CATCGCTCGGTCCGTCGTTTCCGAGCGGACACTCCTCGACGTCGGCCGCGTTCTACGCCGCCGCCGCTCTGATTGTCGGGCGCCACCTTCCACGGCGGGCGCGTCAGATCGTGGTCGCGGCGTCGGTCGCGGTCGCGGTCGCCGTCGCAGCGAGCCGCGTCCTGCTCGACCTTCACTGGCTCTCGGACGTGATCGGCGGCCTCTCGCTCGGCTGGGCCTGGTTCGCGCTCTGCAGTGTCGTGTTCGGTGGACGGCTGCTCATTCCGACCGCCGGAGTCGACGTTGCGGCGGCCGAGGCTGCGACGCCCGTGCGCCCGATTCGCGCTCAGAAGCTCACCGACGCGCGAGGCGCGGACAAGCAGCCGACCGCGAGCGATCGGCGTCACGTTCAACACCGGCTCCCAACCGGCCGCAACCGTCGTCGACAATCCGGGCCCGACCCTCCAGCACTACCTGGCTGAACCGTTTGACCACACGGGCGGAATCAGCCCGGGCTGCAAGCGCTGCCAGCATCGGGCTTCCGCAGCGAGGTCACCGTGTTCCGCCTAAACACTGGGCCGAGGCGGAAAACCGGATCGGAATCTGCATTTCGGCGGAATACGGCGAAATGGGTGTACACATCGAGGCGGCTCATAACCCGGAGGTCGCAGGTTCAAATCCTGCCCCGGCTACTCGGAAAGGCCCTGGGAACAGGGCCTTTCTTAATGCTGGCAAGTCGGGTGCAGCTGCGGCTTTCCCACAGGCGGGTTAGGGCGCGAACCCGATGCCGTGCAGTCGGACAAGCCCAAGTGAGACAACGACGAGGCCGGCGGTGCAGGCCTCAGTGCGGTTGGCCAGCCGGTGCGACCCCTCGATGCACCACTTCAGCGTGAAGAAGGCAGACCAGATCTTCGACGACCTGCCTCTAGTCGAGTACGCGAGCTTCGTGGAAGTCGCGGAAGAGCGAGCATCCACCACTTCGTCCGATGCCCTAATCCCACGACCACGGATCCGGCTTACTCGCAGACCTCGAGTTAGCCTGCGACCGAGTCATCCATGCGGCTGCCCAGGATGCTGCCGATCACCGCCAGGTAGTCGAGCAGGCTGCGGACGCTGAGGAAGTGGTCGCGCACCCGTTCCCGAGCGGCCCGACCCATCCGCTCGGCGCGCTGCGGGTCGGCGAGCAGATCGGTGATCGCCCGACCGAATACCGCAAGATCGCGCGCGTCGTCCAGCAGAATGCCGCTCTCGCCGTCGACGATCTGCTCCTCGATGCCGCCCACCCTTGAGGCGACGACGGGTCGCCCCTTCCACATCGCCTCTGCAACCGTCAGCCCGAAGCCCTCGGCGAGGCTCTTCTGCCCGACGATGCGCGCGTGCCGCTGCAGCGCGTTGACCATGATCGCGTTCTCGTCGATGTCCTCCATCGGGAGGGTCGCGAGGTGGATGCGGCGACGCGCGTCGCTGGGGAGAAGCGCGCGCGCGGCGATCGAGTCGTTGAGCACCCGGACGCCTTCTGGATCGTCCGCGATCGCGTCGACAGACGGGCCGGCGTAAACGAGATGGCAACCGGTCTCGGTCGGTACGTGCTCGGCGAAGCCGCGAATCACACCGATCGGATCCTTCAGCGCGTCCCAACGCGACACTTGCAGCACGATCGGAGTCCCCGCCCGCAGGGGCTCCTCCTCGACCAGCTTGGCCTTTCGTTCGACGCGGCCCAGTGTCCCGTCCTGGCGGCGAAAGGTCACTGGCTCGGCGGGGCCACCGTCGGCGACAAGCCCGCAGACACGGAGGACGGCCAATGTCGCCTCGGGCGTGAGGTCCTCGTTCTTCGGCGCGAACGCGTCGATGGTTGGAGGGATGATGGCGACGCGGGCGGGATCGAGCCCTTCCCAGACGAATGCGCCGCGGGAGAATACGCTCACGTCTGCGGCGCGAACGTACCGCCGCAGGAATGACCACGCCTCGCGCGCGAGGTCGTTCGGCTCGTCGATCCCGACATGACAGCGCCAGATGAGCGCCGCGGTGGTGGGTTCGAGCGCGGGCGCCATCCCGGCGGCCTGCGGGTCATGGAGGATGACAACGTCGCCTGCCCGGACACGTGGGGCGAACGCAGACTCGTTCTGGGCCAGCGCGTCCTCGTAGATCCGGCGGGCCTGTTCGTCGAGGGCGGCGCCGTCGCCGTCGAACCCATGCAGCCGGTTGTGAATGCGCTTAGTCACGTCGTAGAAAGCCGGGCTGCCATCGATGACTACCCAGCGGGCATCGACACCCACGCCACGGGCGTAGCCGACAAGTGGGCGGAGCAGCTCGGCGACCCCACCGCCGCGCGCCGTCGAGTTCACGTTCCAGACTGTGCGCCCGGCGAGCAGTTTCCGCGCTTGCTCGACTCCGCGTTGGAACTCCCCGAAGCGCTCGGCCGACAGAACGCCGCGCAGTTGCTCCGCATTGCTGGTCGGTACATCGATCTCTTGAGGCATGGCTGTCGGCCTTCACGGCCGTCGGCGGACTCTACGAGAACCGCCTCGACCGCAAGCGATCTGCAAGCACCGGGCTTCCGCCGCGATGTCACCGTGTTCCGCCTCAATGCAACGGGTCGCGCGCTGCGCCGCCTTGACGTGTTGCACGTCGTGGGTCAACCTCGTTCTCATCTTCGCCGTCCTCTATCCGCTAGCGATCCCGTCTGTCGCTGCCTCGAGCGCGGTGCGAGGCCTCGCTGCTGGAGTCCGGTCCCAATGAGCGCGGGTCGCGTTGTCCTCATCGTGCTCGGCAGCATCGGCGTCCTGTTCGGGGTCGCCGTTCTGGCAGGCGGAGGCTTCCTGCTCTGGGCCGACCGCACGCAGCGCGAGGACGGCTACCTGACGACGCCGACCGAGCGGTTTGCGACGCCCACCTACGCGCTGACGCGCACGAGGCTCGAAGTCGATACCGGCGAAGCGGGCTGGGTCCTGAACGAGAGCTGGTTCGGCAAGGTCCGGATCCGCGGCGAGAGCTCCGGCGACAAGACCCTCTTCATCGGTATCGGGCCGCAGGCGGAGGTCGGCAGATACCTCGGAGCTGTCGCCCACGCGAACGTCCAGGACATCGACTTCGATCCCTTCCGAGCTACATACCTCTCGGTCTCGGGAGGCGCGCCGCAGGCGCCGCCGACGGAGCAGAGCTTCTGGGCGGTCTCTGCCTCCGGGGTCGGCACACAGACGTTGACCTGGAAGGTGCGCGAGGGCGACTGGTCGGTCGTTCTCATGAACGCCGACGGCTCGCGTGGCGTCGCTGCCGATGTCGACCTGGGCGCCAAGCTGTCGTTCCTGCTCTGGGTCGCGATCGGGTTGCTCATCGGCGGCGCGCTCGTCGTTGGGGGAAGCACCGCGTTGGTCGTCCTTGCGGCGCGGAGGCCCCGGCCACCGCCTGGGCCGCCGGTGCCTTCTACGGCGGGCAGCGGGGCGGGAAGTACGCCGGCACCCGAGCCTCCTGACCGATCGACCGAAGAGCCTCCGCCCAGCTGAGCGCTCCATCGGCCGGAAGCCTCCGAACCTCTTGACCGATTTGCCACCGGGGCGTAACGTCGTTCGCGGACAGCGAGGGCACGGAGGTAGGGGTGGCAGGATCTGTCCACAAGGAGAATCTGGCTGCGCGCGCAGGCCGTTGGAGCGCGAGGCACTGGAAGACGGCCGTCTTCGGCTGGCTGGGGTTCGTCCTTGCGGCGTTCGCGCTCGGAAATGTGGTGGGGACGAACTCGCTGTCGGTGAACGAACCGGGGCCGGGTGAATCAGGCCGAGTCCAGCAGGTCCTCAACGACAAGTTCGAGCAGCCGGCGAAGGAGTTGGTGCTCGTTCAGAGCTCTTCGCTGACGGCAAAGAGCGCGCAGTTCCATGCCGCCGTACAAGACGTGATCCGGCGGCTCCGGGCCCAGCCGAATGTCACCAACGTCGAGTCCCCGTTTGCGACAGGCAACACAGGCCGGGTATCGAGCGACGGGCGAGCGGCGCTGGTCCAGTTCGACATCCGAGGCAAGTCCGAGGACGCCCAGGACAAGGTCGAGCCGATCCTGGCGACCGTCGCGAACGCCCAGAGCGCGCGTCCACAGTTCACGATCGAGGAATTCGGCGGCGGGAGCGTGTCCAAAGGGATCAGCGACCAATTCGGCAAGGATTTGGTCAAGGCGGGGCTCCTCTCGATCCCTGTAACGCTGGGGATCCTGCTGCTCACCTTCGGGGCGCTGGTTGCCGCCGGGATCCCGCTGCTGCTCGCCCTGACGTCGGTGCTGGCGGCGATCGGACTGCTCGCGTTGCCGAGCAAGGTGCTGCCGATGGACGACGCGGTAAACGCGGTCGTCCTGCTGATTGGACTCGCGGTCGGCGTCGACTACTCGATGTTCTACCTCAAGCGGGATCGCGAGGAGCGGGCGGCCGGACGGACGGAGTCCGCTTCGGTCGAGGCTGCAGCGGCGACGTCGGGCCGCTCCGTCCTGATCTCGGGCTTCACGGTGATCGTGGCAATGGCCGGGATGTTCATCAGTGGCGACAAGACCTTTGAGGGCTTCGCGGCGGCGACGATTCTCGTCGTCGCTACCTCCGTTCTCGGCTCACTGACGGTGCTCCCGGCATTGCTCTCCAAGCTTGGGGACCGCGTGAACAAGGGCCGTGTGCCGTTTCTACGCAGTCCCGATCAGCGCGTCGGCGAGAGCCGCTTCTGGGGTGCGATCGTCGGGGCTGTCCTGCGGCGGCCGCTCCTCTCAGGGCTGTTGGCAGCCGGCCTTCTGATCGCCCTCGCCGTGCCGGCGCTTCGGCTCCAGACGACGCAGAACAGCATTGAGTCGTACCCACGGTCGCTCGCCGTCATCAGGGCATACGACAAGATCCAGAAGGCATTCCCCGGCGACGCCCTGGCTGCACAGGTTCTGGTCGAGGCCCCCGATGTCCGCTCGGGCGCAGCCCGGAGTGCGATCCAGGAGCTAAGGCGGCGGGCCCTCGCGAGCGGAGAGATGTTCAGGCCGATCGAGATCGACGTCAACAGCGCGGGCACCGTCGCCCTGATCTCGATCCCGATCGCGGGCAACGGCACCAACTCGGCGTCGAAGCACGCCGTCCAGACGCTCCGCGACGACCTCGTGCCGGCGACTGTGGGCCGACTTCCGGACGCGACCACCGGCGTCGGAGGGATGACGGCGAGCTCGATCGACTTCGAGCACCAGTTCCGGCAGCGGACGCCCTTCGTGTTCGCGTTCGTATTTGCGCTGACCTTCGTGCTGATGCTGCTTGCCTTCCGTTCGATCGTGATCGCGGTGAAGGCGATCGTGCTCAACGCGCTCTCGGTCGCCGCGGCCTACGGGATCCTCGTTCTTGTCTTCCAGGACGGAATCGGACGCGGCCTGATCGGCGCATCGTCGGGAGGGATCGAGTCGTTCATGCCGATGTTCCTGTTCGTGATCCTGTTCGGGCTCTCGATGGACTACCACGTCTTCATCATCAGCCGCATCCGCGAGGGCGTCGATCACGGCATGTCGACGGACGAGGCAGTCGAGCACGGGATCAAGACCACCGCCAGCGTCGTGACCAGCGCCGCGCTCGTCATGTTCTTTGTCTTCTCGGTCTTCGTCACCCTGTCCTTCGACCTGCTGAAGCAGTTCGGAGTGGGCTTGGCCGCCGCTGTGTTGATCGACGCAACGATCATCCGGGGGGTCTTGCTCCCCGCGAGCATGAAGCTGCTCGGCGACTGGAACTGGTACCTCCCCAGTTGGCTCGAATGGCTGCCACGGGTTGCCGTCGCGACCGAGCCCGAGCCGATCCACACAACGTCTGCGGTGCCGGCTGCGAGGTAAGGAAGGTCGTCGGACGCGAAGCAGGCCGTTGGAAGGATGCGGTGCCTCAGACCTCGAGCGGGCGATAGGCGGAACGGTCGCGGCTGCAAGCGTTCTGCAAGCAATCGGCTTCCGCGGCGATGTCACCATGTTCCGCCGAGATGCAACAGCCGATGGTCAATCTGGCTCGACGGCTGCATTTCGGCAGAAACGGCGGATCGCGTGTACATAATCGAGGCGGCTCACGAACCGGAGGTTGCAGGTTCAAATCCCGCCCCGCTACTAGAAAGGCCCTGGAAACGGGACCTTTCGCTATCGAGCGACCAATGCGGTCGCTACTTCTGCAAGCGTTTCTGCAAGCGCCGCGAAGCCTCTGGCGGGCTGACGCCTCTTTCGTCGCTGGCGTGATTTGGAGAGCCCTCAGGCAAGCCTTGCCGGTCTTGCCGACGCGGACGACGAGATCGACGGTGCGCGGCATGTTGATACAGACATCTGAGGCAGAGAAACACGCCTTAGTCCCGTTCGGCTAGGCGGTTTACGCGATGGGCCTGAGGCAGAGGAGCGCTTGGAGGCTGTCTCAGGGCGGCAGCTCGACGACCCCGCGGAGGCCGGCGCAACCCTGCGCTCCACCGTCGTGAGACGATGAAAGAAGGAAGGAGCACGAGAGGAGACCTGGATGGCTAGCGAACGACTCAGCCGCCCGAGCTCCGGCGGCGGCGCAGCGAAGCGCTCAGGCCAGCGGATGGACGGGAATTTCACGATCGGCCGCTTCGGCGGCGTCGAGGTTCGGCTCAACTGGAGCCTGATCGCCGTCTTCGCCCTGATCGTCTGGTCGCTGACGGACGGCGTCTTCCCGTCGCAGAATCCTGGCCTCTCGGACGGCACCTACCTCGCGATGGGCATCGTCGCGGCCCTGCTGTTTCTCGCGTCGATCCTGCTGCACGAGCTCGGGCACTCGTGGGTCGCTCGCCGAGAGGGGATCGAGGTCGACTCGATCACCCTCTGGCTGTTCGGCGGCGTCTCGCAGTTCAAGGGTCGCTTCCCGAGCTCCGGCGCCGAGTTCCGAGTTGCCGTCTCGGGCCCGCTCGTCTCGATCGCGCTCGGCGGGCTGTTCGTGTTGATCGCGGTGGCGCACGTGCCGAGCTCCGTCGACGGCGTCGCCGCCTGGCTCGGCTACATCAACCTGATTCTGGCCGTCTTCAACCTCCTTCCCGCGTTGCCGCTGGACGGGGGCCGCGTGTTGCACTCGGCTCTTTGGCGAGCCAAGGGGGACTTCGCCTGGGCGACGCGGGTTGCGTCGGAGATCGGGGTGGCGTTCGGCTACCTGTTCATTGCGCTCGGGCTCGCGATGTTCATCTTCCAGGGCTCGTTCAGCGGCGCGTGGCTCGCCTTCATCGGCTGGTTCTTGCTCCAGGGCGCCAGGGCGGAGGCCCGCTACTTCGCGACGGAGCAGGCGCTAGACGGACTGCGCGTTCGCGACCTGATGGTTCGCGACCCGGTTACCGTCGAGGCCGACGCGACGCTCGGCCGCTTCATGGACGACGTCGCCTGGTCGCACCGATTCACCACCTACCCGGTCCTCGATGGGGGCAGTCCGGTCGGCCTGCTCGCCTTCGCCTCGGTCGCCGCGGTACCACGTCCCGAGTGGGACACGAGACGCGTGCGGGACACGATGGTCCCGATCGACGAAGTCCCGCTGCTCACCGAGGACGAGAGGGCCGTGGACGCCCTGGCGGAGCTTTCCGCGCCCAGGGCGAACCGGGCGCTCGTGGTCGACAACGGACACCTGGCCGGGCTGCTGTCGGTCACCGACCTCGCGCGAGCGCTCGAAGTGGGCCGTAGGCCGGCCCAGGCGCGGGGCGATCGAGGCTGAGCGTCCTCCTGGTCCTCCAGGGCGACTGGAAGCTGCAAGCGGCAGGGCGGCAGACCAAGGTGTCGTTCGGTTAGGCCAAGCGTCGCGTCATGGTGATCCGAACCAGGTAGTCAACGCGTCGCGCAATCCGGTATCTGTGCCGTCCCCTACCCAGGCGACGTATCCATCGGGTCTGATCAGCACGGCAGCGGGGGCTGCTACTTGGCCCAGGGCCGGAAGCTCCCAATCGCCGACATATTTGGCGTCGATCAACTGAGCCCGATCCGCCCATGGCGTGATGTCGAGGCCGCCGGGCTCACCGAGGTTGAGTAGCACCGGCCGGGCATCGTGCAGCAGGGCGAAGACCCGCAGCGGGCCGTTGGCGGTGACCAGGTCGAGATCGGGCATCCGGCGGCCGAGCAGCGGGTGCCCCTCGCCCAGGTCGTAGTGGATGTCCAGGCCGGACATCATCGCGGCGAATCGTCTACGCGGCTCGTCCATGCTCAGCAGGTCGGACACGGTGTCGCGCAACGCCTCGATGCGATCGTCGGCGCGCATGAGCGCGACTTGCGCCATCGTGTTGCGCAGCACGCGGGCAGCGACCGGGTGGCGCTCGGCATGGTAGGTATCCAGGAGGCTTTCCGGCGCTGTCCGCTGGACCACCTGGGCCAGCTTCCATCCCAGGTTCACCGCATCCTGCACACCGGTGTTGAGGCCCTGTCCACCTACCGGGGAATGCACGTGCGCCGCGTCGCCGGCCAGCAGGATCCGTCCCTGGCGGTAGGCCGCGGCCTGCCGAGTCATATCGGTGAACCTGGTGATCCAGGTCGGACTGTGGATCCCGTAGTCGGTGCCGTATACGGCGATGAGGCCCTCGCTGAGCTGGCGCAGGGTGGGTTCGCTCGTGGGTCCGACGTCCGGCTCGGTCACCATGACCCGTACCGTCCCCCCATCCGTGTAGACGACCTCGCCGTCGCGGATCTCGTACTCCACCTTGCCCAAGGAATGGATGCCAAAGGCATTCCGGCGCATGCCCAATTCCGGCTCCTCGGCCATCTCGACCTCGGCGAGCAGGCTGCTCGTCGTCGGATCCCAGCCGGGAAACTCGATGCCGGCTGCTTTACGGACCAGACTCCGTCCTCCATCGCACCCGACGAGATATTCGGCCCGCAGCGACTGACCGTCGGAAAGCTCGACATCCACACCGCTGTCCCCCTGCGCGAAGCCCGTCACCTGACGTCGGCGATAGATCGTCACCGCCAGCTCGCCGACCCAGCCGGCCAGTATGCGCTCGATGTGGTTCTGCCACAGCCCCAGCCCGTAGGGGTGACGGGTGGGAAAGTCGCTGATGTCCAAAGAGACCCCGGCGAACCCCGCGACCTGGGCCACCTGTCCCTCCGAGAGGAACCGATCCGCGATTCCGCGCTGATCGAGGACCTCGATGGTGCGTGAGTGCAGACCGCCTGCGCGCGAGCCGGGGAGGTCCTGGCTGGCGCGCTGCTCGACAACGCCAACGTCGACTCCCCCCAACGCCAACTCGCCCGCCAGCATCAGACCTGTCGGACCTGCTCCGGCGATCACCACCGCATGCTCGGCCATATGTCACCCCCCAATCCCCGTAGGTCCCGGTCTCGGCCGGAGATTCTGCAGCACCGTGCAGTCGACGACCGGCCGAATGCTCAGCGCGTTCGGCGATGTCGAGGGGATGCCGGTCGGGGCGTGGCAAGGGCTCGAAACGACTACGTATCGGCGCTTGGCTCCCTCGCCGTCGGCTACGTCCTCTACGACGCCGCGACGCCTGACGACGCGTTCGCTGACCGTAAACCTAGGGGGCGGGTGAACGAGCGACCGTCGAGGTCTTGCGCGTCGGGTTGAAGAAGGGCAGCTCCACCACCGTCCCCGCAATCCGGCTGCGCCGCGCCTCCACAGTCCACTCGACGTCGATCCTCGTGCCGAGCGTGCTCTGGTCGGCGGCGACCGACGCCAGCGCAACCACCTTCTTCAGTGTCGGACTCCACGTCGTGCTGGTCGCCTTGCCGATCTGGCGGCCTCGCGCGTACAGAGGAACGGGGACGCGCGAGGCGGCCGGCTCCAGCGTCGGCGTCAGCCCCTTGGCGCTGTACAGCTCCTCGAGCGGCTCCCAGTCGAGCTCGAGCCCGACGAGCCTCCGCGGAGGCCCGCCGCGACGCTGTTCCCGCTCGAGCGCGCGACGGCCGACGAACTCCACCGGCTTCTCGAAGTCGACGAAGCGGCCCAGGACGCCCAGCTCGAAGGGCGAGTACGACTGCTCGGGAATCAGCGCCCGCCGCACGGAGTCGAAATCCACTTCGATGAGGATCAGCCCAGCCTCGATCCGCGCGATGTCGAGGGCGAGCATCCCGGCCGGCCGGATGCCGTAGGAGCTTCCGGCCCGCACGAGGGCGTCCCAGAGCTCGACCGCCTGAGCGCTCTCGACCCACACCTCGTAGCCGAGGTCGCCCGTATACCCCGTCCGGGAGACGTCGACGGGGATGCTGCCGACCTGCGCGGCTCGCCGGCCGAAGTACTTGAGGTCGCCCCAGGACGTCTCGGTGGCCGCCTCGAGCACGTCGCGGCTCAGCGGCCCCTGCACGGCCAGCGCGGAGATGCGTTCGCTCACGTCCTCGATCTCGACCTCCAGGCCGCGGGCGTTCATCCGCAGCCAGCGCAGCGACGGGTCGGCGGCCGTCCAGCGGTAGGTCTGCTCCTCCAGCCGGGCGACTGTCCCGTCGTCGACCACCCAGCCGTCCTCGTTGCACCAGGATGTGTAGTAGACGCGGCCGACCGCGAGCTTGCTCGCGTCCCGCGTGATCACACGGTCGACGAGCCGCGTGGCGTCAGGGCCGGAGACCAGGTACTTGTAGAGCGGAGAGACGTCGATGAGCGCCGCCGCCTCCCGGATGGCGTTGTACTCGATCTCGTGGGAGTCGGCGTACGCGCTCGCCGCGAGGTAGCCCGACCACTCCCGCCACTGCAGCTTGGTGTTGAGTGGGGCGGTCCGGGGGTAGAACGCGGTTCCGACCGACACGGCGGATCTAGGACTTTGGGATCTGCTTCTCGGGGTCGAAGAAGGGCAGCGGCGCGATCGTCGCGTCCCTCATACCCTCGGGTGTCTCCACCGCGACGTGCGTCCCGAGCTCGGCATGCTCGACAGGGAGCCACGCGTACCCGATGTTCTTCTCGAGGCGGGGCGAATAGACGGCGGAGGTCACCCGTCCGCTCGCGCCGTCGGCCGAAACCGGCCAGTCCGTCGCGTTCATCTCCAGCCGGTCGCCGTCGATCTCGACGCCGACGATCTTCCGCTTCACGCCCTCGTCGCGAATCCTCGTCAGCGCGTCGCGGGCGATGAAATCCGCCTCGGTGTCCAGGTCGACGAGCCGGCCGAGGCCCAGCTCGAAGGGGTTGTTCTCGTAGGTCATGTCGGCACCCCAGTTGAAGATGCCTCCCTCGATCCGGCGGATGTCCACCGGCCCCGTCGGCCGGATCTCGTACGGCTCGCCCGCCTCCATGATCCGGTCCCACAGGTCCGTTCCGCGCGAGGCGTCGAGAAGGTAGATCTCGTATCCGACCTCCGACGTCCAGCCGGTGCGGGTGAGGATGAGCGAGATGCCGTCCAGTTCGAGGCGGCGGAAGTGGTAGTAGCGGAGGTCGAGGATGTCGTCGCCGAACAGGGCCTGCACGACGTCCTTCGACTGCGGGCCCTGGATCTGCAGCGGGTACGCCTCGGCCTCCGAGAGCTGCACGTCCATCCCCGCGTACGCCGCCAGCCCCTTCGCGTACGGCAGCACGTCGCTGTCCGCGAGCGCGAACCAGAACGTGTTCTCGTCCAGCCGCAGCATGACCGGGTCGTTGAGGATCCCGCCGTCCGGCGCCGTGATCAGCACGTACTTGCCCTGGCCGACCGCGCACGCGCTGAGGTCGCGGCAGGTGAGCAGCTGCGCGAAGCGGAAGCCGTCAGGGCCGGTCACCTCCACGTTTCGCTCGACGGCGACGTCCCAGAGCGTCACGTGGTTCAGCAGGTGCCAGTACTCGGCCTCGAAATCGTCGAAGTTGATCGGGAAGAGCGTGTGGTTGTAGACGGTGAAGCCCTTCGGGCCGTGCCGCTGCGTCGCCTCGTAGAAGGGGCTGCGCCGCAAGCGCGCTCCACGCTGAACCGTCTCCATGTCGAACGGGCCGGGCATGGTCGGCAAGCATAGTAGGGCGGCCTCTTGGGGAGCGCGCCAGGCCGTGCCGCGGTTAGTGTCGCCGCTGATGGCGACCTCCAATCAGCGCGCGTACGACGCCGTGATCGTCGGGGGCGGGCACAACGGGCTCGTGGCCGCGGCGTACCTCGCGCGGGCCGGACTGAAGGTGGTGGTCCTCGAGCGGCGCCACGTTCTCGGCGGGGCGGCGGTAACCGAGGAGGTGTTCCCCGGCTTCCGGTTCAGCGTGGCCTCGTACGTCGTCTCGCTGCTCCGGCCCGAGATCGTCCGGGAGCTCGCACTGCCTGAGCACGGCCTCGAGATCCTGCCTCTCGACGGAACGTTCACGCCGCTCGACGACGACTACCTGTGGCGTGTGAACGACCACGGCCGCACCATGCGCGAGCTCCGACGCTGGTCGCCGAGCGACGCGGAGGCGTACGAGGAGTACGGCCGCCTGATGTTCGAGATGGCGAGGTTCGTCAAGCCGATCCTGTCCATGGCGCCGCCGGACCCGGGCCGGCTCGATCCGCGGGAATGGCTCCCCGTCGCACGTCTCGCCCGCTCCTTCAACGCTCTCTCCCTTGAGCAGCGCGCGGTGTTCATCCAGCTCATGACGATGAGCGCCGCCGACTTCCTCGACCAGTGGTTCGAGACGGATCCGCTGAAGGCGACGATGAGCGCCTCCGGGATCATCGGCACGTTCCAGGGGATCCGCTCTCCTGGGACCGCCTACGTCCTGCTGCACCACTACATGGGCGAGATCGACGGCGTCCTGCGCGCCTGGGGAATACCGCGAGGAGGGACCGGCGCCGTCAGCGAGGCGATCGCGAGCGCCGCGCGGTCGTTCGGCGCCGAGATCCGGACCGAGACCGCCGTCGAGCACTTCCTGACCCGAGGCGACGAGGTGACCGGCGCCGTCACGTCTGCGGGCGACGAGGTGACCGGGCGGGTGACGCTGTCGAGCCTGGACCCGCAGCAGACGTTCGTCCGGCTCCTGCCGTCAGGCCTCCTCGACGGGTCGTTTCTCGAGGAGGTCGCGCGCTACCGGTACCGGGGCTCAAGCGGGAAGGTGAACCTTGCCCTGGACGGGCTTCCCGAGTTCACGTGCCTGCCCGGCCGGGGCGACCACCTGCGCGGCGCGATCAGCTTCAGCCCGAGCATCGACTACATGGAGCAGGCGTACGACGACGCGAAGTCCGGGCACTTCAGCCGGCGCCCGTACATCGACATGGTCATCCCGACCCTCGTCGACCCGTCGATGGCGCCTCCGGGCAAGCACGTCATGAGCTGCTTCGTCCAGTACGCGCCCTACCGCCTGGCCGAGGGCGACGAATGGGACGACGGCCGGCGTGATGCATTCGGGAAGACCGTCGTCGACACGATTGCGGAGCGGGCGCCGAACATCCGCGAGCTGATCCTGCACGCGCAGGTGCTCACCCCCAAGGACATCGAGGACCAGTTCGGGCTCTCCGAGGGAAACATCTTCCAGGGCGAGCTCTCGCTCGAGCAGCTCTTCTTCAACCGGCCCGTGCCGGGATGGGCGCGCTACCAGACGCCGCTACGGAACCTCTGGATGTGCGGCTCTGCCACGCACCCCGGGGGTGGGATCATGGGCGCGTCGGGACGCCTCGCGGCGTTGCAGGTCTTGCGCGCGCTCCGCGCCAAGAAGGCCGCCTGAGAGTGGCCCCGGAGCGATACGACGCGGTCGTGGTCGGAGCCGGGCACAACGGCCTGGTCACGGCTTCGTACCTGGCGAAGGCGGGGCTCCGGACGCTGGTTCTCGAGCGGCGAAGCCGGGCGGGCGGCCCCCTGGCCACCGAGGAGGTCGCGCCCGGTGTGCGCGCACCGACCGCGGCCGACTGCGTCGGGGGTCTTCGTCACGACGTCGTCCGTGACCTCGGGCTCGGCTCGCACGGCTTCCACGCCATCGAGCCGGAGGTGGCGGCCTTCGCCCCGTCCGCCGACGGGCCCGGCGTCACGTTGTGGCGCGACCCGGTCCGGACGGCGACGGAGCTCCGGACGGGGACCCGGCCCCGCGATGCCGAGGCGTTCGTCGCCTTCGACCGCAGGATCCGTTCGCTAGGCGCCTTCATGGCCCGCGTTCAGGCAACCGAGCCGCCGGACCTCGCGTCTCCGTCCCTCGCGGACGCCACCGGCGGCCTCACGCTGTTGAACGGGCTGCGGCACCTCGGCAGGCAGCAGCTGCGCGAGGCGCTGCGGGTGCTGCCGATGTCCGTCGCGGACCTCGTCGGCGAAGCCGTCGAGGGCGACACGCTACGCGGCGTCCTCGGGGCGCGAGGCGTTCGTTACATGGCCATGGGCCCCCGGTCGGCGGGGACGGCGCTCAACTTCCTGTGGGACTCGGCCTCAGGGGGAGGAGCGGTGGGCCGCACGGTCTTCGCGCGCGGCGGGCCGGACGCTCTGGCCGAGGCGCTCGTCGCCGCTGCGCGGAGCAACGGCGCGACGATTCGCCGCGACGCCGACGTCGCGGCCATCCGGACCGGGCGAGGCTCTGTCGAAGGGATCGCTCTCGCGAGCGGCGAGGAGATCGACGCGCGGATCGTCGTGTCGAATGCCGACCCCAAACAGACGCTTCTGCGCCTCGTCGACCCGGCCGAGGTCGGCCCGACTCTGGGCTGGCGGGTCGAGAACATCCGCACGCCCGGTGTGGTGGCGAAGGTGACCCTCGTCCTGGAGGGCCTGCCGGCGATCGGCGGCGTCGACGGCGAGCGCCTGCACGGCCGGATCGTCGTCGCACCGAACCTCGACGACCTCGAGCGGGCATTCGACGACTCGAAGTACGGCCGGATCTCCGAGCACCCGTATCTCGAGGCGACGATCCCCACCCTCTTCGACCCCTCGCTCGCCCCTGATGGGAGGCACGTCGTCACTGCGCTGTTCCAGTACGCGCCACGGCGCCTCCGCGACGCGGAGTGGGACGAAGCAGCGCGCGATCGGGTGGCGGACGGGGCCGTGCGGACGCTCGAGGTCTATGCACCCGGTATCGCGGACAGGATCGTCGCTCGCCACGTCGTCACGCCTGCGGACCTCGAGCGGGAATACGGGCTCAGCGGCGGGCACCCGATGCACGGCGAGCACGCCCTCGACCAGGTCTTCGCCTGGCGGCCCCTCCTCGGCAATGCTCGGTACCGGCTTGCCGGGATCCGCGGCCTCTACATGTGTGGGGCGGGTGCACACCCCGGGGGCGGGGTCACCGGCGGCCCCGGGAGGAATGCAGCCCGGGCCATCCTGGCCGACGCCCGCCGAGCACGACGCCGCAGCACGGGACGTCGCGCACGCGGTGCGTCTTAGCCGTCCAATTTGCCCCGCACGGTTACCCAGACCCCGTCGTCGCCGGCAGCGACACCCCACGGGAAGTACCGCATTGGGATACGGGTCACGTGATTCGTCTTCGGGTCGATTCGCCACAGGGCGTGGCTGTCCGGCACCGTCGCCCAGACGAAGCCTGCACCCGCCGCGACGGTCGTGACCCCCGCGGGGCGGACCTTCACCGGCAACCGGACATGAAGCGGTCTGCCCGATCCGACCTCGGGCAGGCGAAACAACTGCGGGAGCTCCCAGTCTCCAACCCACGCTGCATCGCCCTGGACTGCGAGAGGGGCGGGATTGATGCCAACCGAAGGGAACGTCTTGACGACTCCGCTAGCTGGATCCATTCGCGAGACACTTCCGCGATCGAAGTCGTTCGTCCAGAGGTCGCCGTACCCCCCAGACCATGCCAGCCAGCCCGCGTGGCGACCGAGCTCGATTCGGCGTTCTCTGCCCGTCCGTGGATTGACCTGCGTGACCCCGTGGTAGTCGACGAGACCGCTGGCGTCCGCCACCCACAGTGAGCCACCGCCGTAGGCAAGGCCCCGGAAGTAGCCAGTGCCGTCAGGCACTTGCCACGTCGGCTTGAAATCGAGCGTCCTCGCGTCGACTCGCACGACGGTGGCCTTTGCGCCGGAATCCGCCGCAAAGCAGTTCGCCACCCACACATCACCCGACGGATCGGGTGCGATCCCACAGGGTGCGAGGCCCCCACCGACGGGGTCGGCACGGCCCGTCGACGGGTCGACACGAGTGAGGGTCCGATCGCCGGCGTCTCGGAGGCCCTTGTTGTTGGAATACCGGCGCCCGTGGTTCGTGACCCACACGAAGCCCCCGGCGACCACGACGAGGTCGGGATCATCTCCGACACGCACGACCTGCGTCGGCTTGAGCGTATCCGGGTCGATCCGGACGACGCTGTTCGGCAGCACCTCGGGCGGCGCCTCGTCTCCGTTCGTCAGCACGACTGCGATTGCCGCGGCGCCGACGACGAGCAGCACGGCGGCGACGAGGGCCGCGAGCTTGCGCCGGTCTCGTTCGCCGTGCCGGCTGATCGCGGGCGGCGGAAGCTCTGAAATGCCCTCGATGTCGAGCTGATCGACCTCGGCGGTAGAGCCTGTCGGCGAGCTCCGCACGATCTCGAGGTAGACCGCCTCGGTCTCGGGAGACGGGTACGCCCCGAGCTCGTCCGCGAGGAGCCGCCGGCACCGCTCGTATACCTGGAGTGCCTCCGCTCGATTGCCGGCGGCGACGTCGGCCTCCATCAGACGCCGGTATCCCGTCTCGCGAAACGGTTCGAGGGCGATCGACTGCTCGGCCCACTTCGCCGCCTCAGGCGCATCACCCGAACGAAGGCACGCATCGGCGAGAGCGCTCAGCGCGCGGCCACGGACGTCGCCGAGTTCACGCCGCTTCTCCTCGACCCACGTGCCCTCCTCTCCCGGCAAGAAGGGCTGCTGTGTCAGCGATACGGCCAGCGCGGCCGCGGCCTTTCCCCTCTCCAGGTCGCCTACCGCAAGCGCCTCCTCCGCCTCGTCCGCCGCATAGGCCGCGACGATGACGTCGACCCAGGTTCCTTCGGGCAGCTCGAGCCGATAGCAGCCGAAGGCGGCCGTCAGAGCCTCGGGGTCGTCAATGCCGCGGTCCGCGAGCAGGCCCCGCAACTTGCTCACGATCACGGTGAGCGCCTTGTCCCAGGTCGCGGGCAGCGCCTCTCCCCAGAGTGCCTCCGCGAGCTCGTCGCGCGGCACCGGCCTGCCCTGCTCGGCGACCAGATAGGCGAACAGGAGGCGCCCCTGCCGCCCCGCGAAGCGCACCTCGTCGATCACCATTCCGTCGGTCTCGACGGCGACGCGACCGGCGAGGAAGATCCTCAGCTGCAAGCCGCTAGTCATTCTCTTGCCTGCATCTTGCCTCGATTTAGGGGGACTTTCCTAGCGTCGCGGCGAGGAATCGTGGACAAGGTGATTCATTGCGACTGCGGGTTCGAGGCCCGCGCCGCGCACGAGCAGGGGCTCGTCGCGGAAGTCCGGCGCCACGCGTCGGAGGCGCACGGTATGGCGCTCACGCACGAAGAGGCGCTGTTGCTCGCGTTTCGTGCCGAGCTTGAGGAGTCCCCGCCGCCCGCGATCCCTCGCGAGACGACAACTCGAGCAGATGAGGAGGAGAGATGAAGATGAGGAAGGTTCAACCGAAAGCGCTGCTCATTGTGGGCATGCTCGTCGTCGCCGCGATCGTGGCCGCGACGGCATCGTTGTCCGCGGCCTCCACTACGACGCAGAAGCAGAAACCTGTGTCTCCGGACGCGGTGCTGATCTGGAACACGAACACCGTCAATGCGGTGCGCGCCTCGACGCCCACCAAGTTCCAGACAGACGGCATGGTCTACATGTCGTACGTGCAGGCGGCTGTGTACGACGCCGTGACGAAGATCTCCGGGCGCTACCAGCCCTACCACGACTTCACCGTCGCGGTCGCACCCGGCGCCTCGGTACAGGCGGCGGTCGCGGCGGCCGCGCGGACGACGCTCGACTACTACCTGCCAGACCAGCAGGCGGCTGTCGATGCCGAGTACAACGCCTACCTGGCAACGCTGAGCGGAAACGTGTCAGGCGGCGTCGCGGTGGGCGAGGCGGCGGCGCGGGACATCATCGCCTTCCGCACCGGAGACGGCCTCAAGGCGGCGACGCCTAGCTACGGCGGGATCGGGCCGATTCTGCCCGGACAGTGGCAGCTGCAGCCGAACCAGTCGGTGCAGACGCCCTGGCTCGCGACGATGCGTCCGTTCCTGCTCGACCAAGCGTCCCAGTTCCGTGTCGGGCCGCCGCCTTCGCTCACCAGCCACCGGTACGCGAGGGACCTGAACGAGACCGAGGCCTACGGTGCACTCAACAGCACAGTTCGCACCTCCGAGCAGAAGGCGATCGCGTACTTCTGGGTCGGGAACAACATCAACCAGTACAACCAGACGATGCAGTCCGTCGTCGGGCAGCACGGCATGGATCTCGTCGACGCTGCGCATCTACTGGCGATGGGAGAGATCGTCACGACCGACGCGGGCATCGCCTGCTTCGACTCGAAGTTCTTCTACCAGTTCTGGCGCCCGATCACGGCGATCCGGAACGCCGACAAGGACGGCAATCCCGACACGACGGCCGACCCCGCATGGCAGGCGCTCCTTGGGGTGCCGGGCCATCCCGAGTATCCGTCCCAGCACGGCTGCTTCACGGCGGGCTTCAGCGACGCGCTTGCGGTCGCGCTGCGTACGAAACATCTCGACGTCACGATGCCGGGTGGCGAGAACGGAAGCTCCGTCCTCACGACCACGCAGCACTTCAATGACGTGGACGACATCCAGGACCAGGTCGTCGACGCTCGAGTCTGGCTCGGCTTCCACTTCCGCAACTCCGTCAAGCAGGGCGAAAAGCTCGGCAACGACGTTGCAAGCTGGGAGCTCAAACGCTACTTCAAGCCGGCCGACCAGTAATCCGACTTCACCGACGAGTGGCCCGCCTCCGTGCGGGCCACTCGCGTTCTTCGTACCTTCACGGACTCGACCTCGTGCAACGCCCCGGGCCAGGGAAGGCAGACCGTCACCTGGAAGGTGCGTGAGGGCGACTGGGAAAGGCGCCTCGTCAGTGGTCAGGGGGTCACGGCAGAGCCCGTGTGGTACGCGTGTCATCGGTGCGACGCTTTCGGCGGCCATAGCGCGGCACAAGTCGCCCGCGAGCGGGCGGGTACGCTCGCGTCATGTCTACCGGAGCGTCACCCGGCGGCGTACGAGGGCCATGACCAAGGCCGTAAACCCAGCCCCATGACCGCCCCGATTCGCATCGAGCTTGAGCACCGTCTCCCCGTCTCGCTCCACGAAGGCTTCGACTACATCACCAACCCCGACAACTGGCCCGAGTACTGGCCGGGCCTGGTGCGGATCACCTCCGCGGGGTGCTGGCGCGAGCCTGGCGACCGGGCCTGCGTCGTCCTTCGAATGCTTCGTCGCCAGGTGGAGCTCGAGATGAAGCTCGTGCGATTCGAGCCGTATCGGCTGGTCGAGTACACCAGCCAACAGCGTGGCCTGCCCGCCGCGCGGCATTGGCGTCACTTCGGCCAGGCCGAGCGCGAGCTGGCGTACCGGATCGCGGTCGAGTACCAGCCTCGACCCGGGTGGCGAAGACTCTTCGACGCGCTACTGGTGCGCCGGGCGATCGAGCGCACAATGCGAGAGACGATGGCCAACCTCGAGCAGCGCTTCCGCGAATGATCGTCGCGCGAGCGGCTCTCCGAGATACTTGGAAAAGCTCGGCTCGGCGGGCTCTCGTGTGAGGCGGGGCGTAGGGTTGCCTCATGGGCGAGCCGGAGCTCGCGAGCCTGTTGCGCGAGCATGCTTCACGCCATTCGGTGCCGGGTGCCGCGATCGGAGTCCTCCGTGATGGTGTGGCTGCCACCGCCTATGTGGGTGTAGCCGACACGACCACGGGCGAGCCGGTGACGTCCGAGACGCGCTTCGCGGTGGGATCGCTGTGCAAGTCGATGGTGGCGACGGCGGTCGCCCGCCTCGCCGACGCCGCTCGTCTCTCGCTGGACGATCCGGTTGCAGCGCACGTCCCGGAACTGCGCGGCGCCGGCTGGGCAGCCCGGGCGGACGTGCGCGACCTGCTCGCCAATCGCTCTCGGCTTCCCCTGCGCGCGGAGCTCGAGTTCGCTGCGCCTCCGGGAGACGACGACGCTGCGCTCTCGCGGTTCGTGAGGGAACTCGCAACAGGAGATTCCACGCCTCCGTTCTGGTCGTATTCGAACGCCGGCTGGTGCGCGCTCGGCCGAGCGCTGGAGAAGCTGACGGGCCGGACTTGGGAGCAAGCGATGGATGCGGAGCTCTTCGCTCCACTCGAGATGGATCAGACGGCCTTCCTGAATGCCACCGTCGACGTACCTCGCGCTTCGGGCCACGAGCTCACCCCAGACGGGGTCGTCCGAGCGGATCCGTGGGCGCCGCGGGCGCTTGGCCCGGCGGGCGCGACCCTGCTCTCGACGGTGACAGACCTTCTGCGCTTCGCGGGCTCGCATCTCGAGGATTCGTCGCTCGCCGCATTGCGTGTCTCGTGCGAGGAGGTCCGGATTCACGGCTGGCTCGATGCCTGGTGCCTCGGCTGGGCCCGGTTCGACTGGGATGGCGGTCCCGTGTGGGGATGGGACGGCCTCATCAGCGGACACCGTGCGGTGCTGCGGCTGGTGCCGGAACACGAGGGCGCGGCCGTCCTGCTCACCAACTGCGGTACAGGGCGTGAGCTGTACCGGTCGATCTTCCCCGACGTCATGGAGGCGTGGTTCGGTATCCACGTGCCGCAGCTTCGTCTGGAGCCGTCGGTCGGCGCGGCCGGCGACCTTTCGCGCTTCGCCGGCGTCTATGCGTGGCCCGATCTGTGCTGGGACGTAACCGCCACCGATGCCTCCCTGATCCTGGAGAGTCGCGGTCGCAAGCTGGAAGGCCTCCCTATCGACGACCGGACGTTTCTCGTGGACGCGGGCGATCCCGATACCCCGACCGTGACGTTCGCGGGGTTCGACGACGACGGCCGGCCGGCCGTTCTCTACGACATGATCTGGGGGCTGACGCGCCGAGAGACCTGACGCCGGGAGGAGGTCGTGAGCACCACAGGTGAGGGCGGTTGTGCCTGCGGGGCGGTTCGCTACCGGCTCACGTCCGAGCCGCTCTTCACGCATTGCTGCCACTGCCTCAACTGCCAGCGGCAGACCGGAAGCGCCTTCGTCATCAACCTGCTGATCGAGGCCGACCGCATGGAGCTGCTCGCAGGCGACCCGCAGCCCGTCGAGGTGCCTCGGGACGACGGCAGCACACAGCGGATCTTTCGCTGCCCGACCTGCCAGGTGGCGATCTTCAGCGAGTACGGGCGGCCCGAGGTGCGATTCGTTCGCGGCGGGACGCTGGATCAACCCTCGGGCGTCGAGCCCGACGTCCACATCTTCACCAGGTCCAAGCTGAACTGGGTCACGGTCCCCGACTCGGTACCGGTGTTCGAGGTCTACTACGACAGGAAGGCCTTGTGGCCGGCCGCCAGTCTCGAACGGCTCGACGCGATCCTCGGTCCGCCGGACTAGATCGCCGCCTGCGGAGCGAGGTCGTACGGGAACCGAGTGAGCAGCTCACAGCCGTTCTCGGTCACCAGGACGAGGTCCTCGAAGGTCACTCCGCCGACCCGTCTGTCCCAGAGGCCCGGCTCGATCGCGATCACGTCGCCGACGACGAGCGGATCGTGCCCTGCCAGACCGACTGACGGAGCCTCGTGTACCTCGAGGCCGACGCCGTGGCCGAGTGAGAACTGGAAGCCCTCCTCGTCCCCTGGCGCGGTTCGCTGGGTGGCATAGCCGGCCGACTCGAACGAATCGCAGGCGGCGTCGAATAGCTCGCGGCCGGTGATGCCCGGGCGGACTGCCGCCTGCGCCTGTTCGAGCGCGCTCCGGGAAAGCCTGGCCTGATCGGTGATCAACTCGGCGTGCTCGGGGGCGGGCTCGCCCACCACGAAGGTTCGCGCCATGTCGGCCCAGCAGGAGCTCGCTTCGTCGCGTGGCCAGATGTCGATCTGGATCGGAAGGCCGGCAGGGAGCGGTCCGGTTCCGGGCTCGTGCCCATTGCCCTGCCACACGGACGCGACGATCACATCGGGCGGGCAGGGAGCCCCGTGCTCCGCACACGCGGCGCGCAGCGCCGCGCGGACGTCTTCCGCCAGGAGCGGCTCCCCGTCCAGCTGCAAGCCGTCGGCTCCGGGGAGGGCACGCGCAAGCAGCTCGCATGCCGCGGTCATCCCGGCTTCCGCCGCCTGTTGTGCGGCGCGGATGCCGTCGAGCTCTGCCGGCGTCTTCGCTCGCCGCCGTAGGTCGACGGCGGCGTCGTCGATGGTCAGGACGACGCCGTCCTTCCGCAGCCGGTCGCCCAGCGCGAGCGGGAAATCGCCCGGGACGATCGCCTCGTCGATGCCGATCTGCTGCACCGCACGGGCCTCGGCTTCCCGCCCCGCCTCGACGAACGACATCCCGCCTTCGACGAGCTCCTTGTAGCCGAGCGCGAAGTAATCGAGCAGCTCGGCTTCGGGCAGGACGCGCTGCAGCCGCCCGCGCTCGAGGGGGCTCGTCAACACGTACTGCCGCCCGTCGATCTCGGCGAAGAGGAATGGATCGCCGATCGGGATCGGGATCTCGTGGCGGAGCGCTGCGGAACGCTCGGTGTCGCCGTAGAGGAGGAGCCCGCGCATGTGTGTGGGCGTGCTCGTCGGCTTATCCGGCCCGTCGTCGACGACGACGTACCAGCCATCTGCCCGACTCCAGTTTCCGGACCTCCATGTTTTCGAATACCGACGAGATCCCTTGCGCGACGAACTCGTTGATCCGGCTCTCCAGGTCCTCCTCGCCTCCAGGCGCTCGGTGAGCCCGGGGTTGGGGGAAGTCTGACGGAAGCCCTGGCGCAGCTACCTGGAAGAGCCGTTCGGGCCGTTCCATGTCCTTGAGCGAGTGCTCGCCGAGGTCGATGATCTCGGCACCCCCGGGCAACTCGGGAGGGAGCAGCGCCCGGGTCGTCTCGGAGACCAGAACCTGGCCGCCGTGCGCGGCGGCCGCGATTCGCGCTCCGCGGACGACGTCAAGGCCGAGGTAGCCCTCTTCGCCGACTGTCGGCTCGCCTGTGTGCAAGCCCATCCTGACCTTGACCTCGACCTCTCCGGGCCAGCGCGTGGCGCTGAACTGCTGTTGCGCCGTGAGGGCGCCAGCGACGGCATCGCGTGCCCGTGGAAAGGAGAAGAAGAACGCGTCGCCTTGCGCGTCGATCTCGGTCCCGCCGGCGCCGGAAGCCGACTCACGGATGAGACGGTGGTGCAACGCGACGAGGTCCCCGTAGCGGTCGCCGAGCTCCCGGAGCAGGCGCGTCGAACCTTCGATGTCGCTGAACAGGAACGTGACAGTGCCGACGGGGAGGCTTGACATCGCCCGCATTGTGTACGACGTCGGCGGTCTCCTGCGAGGGCGGTTGAGGAGAGGCGAGAAGAGGGACAGACTGGCGCGCAGGTGATGTTCGAGCCGGAACTCGAGACGCTTCCGCGCGAGGAGATGCGTGTGCTTCAGGCGGAGCGGCTCCGCGCACTGGTGACCTACGTCAAGGAACGGGTCCCGCTGTATCGAGAGCGCCTCTCCGACGTCGACGCCCGGGAAATCGCGTCGCCGGACGACCTGCGCCATCTTCCGTTCACGCGAAAGGACGACCTTCGGGACAGCTATCCGTTCGGCATGTTCGCTGTCGGGCGGGGGGAGCTCGCGCGCATCCATGCCTCTTCCGGGACGACCGGCAAGCTAACGGTGGTCGGCTACACCGACGCCGACCTGGACCTCTTCGCGCGCGTGAACGCCCGCTCGCTGGCAATGGCGGGCGCGGAAGCCGGGATGCTCCTGCACAACGCCTACGGCTACGGCCTCTTCACCGGCGGGCTCGGCTTGCATGCAGGCGGCGAGCGACTGGGGATGACCGTCGTTCCGGTTTCGGGTGGCATGACGGAGCGCCAACTGATGCTGATCACGGACTTCCACCCGGAGGTGATCGCGTGCACGCCCAGCTACGCGTTGACCCTCGCCCACGCCTTTCGCGAGCGCGGGGTGGCGCCCGGCGAGATCAGCCTCCGCTTCGCCTTGCTCGGGGCAGAGCCGTGGACCGACGCCATGCGGCGCGAGGTCGACGAGGGTCTCGGCGTCCGGAGCACGAACCTCTTCGGCCTCTCCGAGGTCATCGGGCCGGGCGTCTCCTGCGAGTGTGTGGAGGCGCGCGCAGGCTCGCACGTCAACGAAGACCACTTTCTTCCCGAGATCGTCGACCCGGCGACGGGCGAGCGGCTACTCGACGGCCAGGAAGGCGTCCTCGTCTTCACGACCCTGACCAAGCAGGCGCTCCCGCTGATCCGATACTGGACCGGCGACATCGCCAGTCTCGACTCCGAGCCCTGCGTCTGCGGGCGCACGCTCGTCCGCATGGGCCTGATCAAGGGACGCGCCGACGACATGCTGATCATCCGCGGCGTGAACGTCTATCCGACCCAGGTCGAGAGCGCGCTCCTCGAGGTGGACGACCTGACCTCGAACTACCGCATCATCGTTGGCCGCACGGAAACGCTCGACGAAGCCGAGGTCGAGGTCGAAGTCGCGGAGACGTTCTTGCGCCAGGCGGGGACCGATGGGCTCGCCGAGGAGCTCGATCACGTGCGCGAGCTCCGCGGTCGGGCAGAGCGCCTTCTCCGCGAGAGCATCGGATGCTCGCTCCCGGTCACCCTGAAGGCACCTGGGAGCCTCCCGCGCTCCGACGGCGGCAAGCTGCAGCGCGTGGTCGACCGGCGCACGCTCGCCTGACCCCACGCCCGGCCTGACCGCGGACCGCGTCAGGCGGCGTCGCGGTCGGCGCGGGGGAGGTAACGGTCGATCAGCGCCTCGGAGAGCTGTTGCTGGCGCACCACGAGCTCGAGACGGTTCGCCTCGAGCTCGTCATGGGCCGCCAGGCGCTCGTGCAGGGCCTGCCGCTCTGCGACGAGCACGCGGACCGCGTTCTGCAGGGACTCGACGCTAGCCATCGACGATCGTCCGCTCGGCTCGGGCTTCGCGGCCGGCTGCGTAGGCGTACGGGTGATGGAACGCGTCGAGGGCGTTGTCCGGCGCGACGTCCAGGTGGAAGCCCGTGCCGGTTGCCGGGTCGCAGACGGAAAGCTCCACTTGCTCGATCGCGGGGTGCCAGAGGAGAAGGACTTCGACCGTCCCGCTCAACCGCTGGGCCAGCTCTCGTGTCGGCGTCTTCGTGTTGGTGCTCATGAGAGCCCTTTCTCTGAGAGTGGCGGAGCCCCGCGTGGGGGCCCCGCACATTCATGCCTACTTCCCTCTAGGGGACAAGCGTGCCGTCCACGAAGAGCTGAATCGCACCCGCCGCGAGGCCGACGGAGTTGACGATGTCGTTGCCTGCCTTGGTGTCGACGTCGAGCCGATCGTTCGCGGCCTCCGAGTGGAAGATCGCGACCGTCGCGGCGAGCCCGCTGGTCTTCACTTCCGATGCATCGCCGCTGACGTCGATCGCGTCGACGCCGTCGGTGCCGTTGACGATCACGCGGTCACCCGCGTTGTCGCCCGAAGCGCCACCGAGAGCGCCTGCGAGGTCGACGTTCACCTCGCTGACGTCGGTTCCGCTCAGGTCGTTGACGGTCACGACGTCTGCGCCGCCGAGGGCGTTGAAGTCGACCCGCTCGACGCCGTGCGTGTCCATCGTGATGGTGGCGACGTCGCGGAAGAACCGGAGCCGATTGCCGTTGGCCGACAGCTCGACCTTCTCGGCGGCACCGGCGCCGTTGAAGCGCATCGTGTCGAGGCCGGACTGACCCTCGATCGTGTCGCTGCCGTCGCCTGGATCCCAGACGAACGTGTCGTTTCCGGAGCCCATCAGGGCCAGGTCGTTGCCGGCGTTGCCGTCGATCGAGTCGTCCCCGGAGCCGCCGAGGAACGCCTCGTTCCCCCGGCCGCCGGAGAGCCTGTCGTTCCCCGATCCGCCCGAGATCGTCGTCGGGATGGTGTCGGTGAAGACGCCGTTCACGTCGTCGATCCGTACGAGATCGTTGCCCGCCCGCGCCCTCACGAGGATCTGTGCCACGCGTGAGCGAGCGAAGCTGAAATCGGCCGAGCCGTCGTCACCGACGTCGACCTGGAGGATGCCGGGGTCGCCGGCCTTGAGGCGAAGTGCGATCGTGTCGCCCGCCCTGGTGCCCTTGATCGTCAGCAGACCGTGCCTGAGCTTCGGCTCCTTGAACCTTGGCTCCTTGTGCGGGTAACCGGCCTTGTAGGCCTTGCCCGGGGGTGCGGCGTACCCACGCCCTGCCAACCCAGCAGTAGCCGCGATGGCGGCCGCCACGACGATTGCCACTGCCGCTACACGTGCGGCTCGCGAACCGTTGGGTCGATTGAGGTTCTTCATGGCTTCCTTTCGGAGTGGATGACCCCTCAGCTGCTAGAGACACTCCGATCCGGCATCTATTCCCGGGGCCGCGGCGAGGCACGTGGGGCGAACACCGGTCGCCCGCGGGAATAAGCGCGAGCGAGCAGGGTCTTTCAGGGTGTGAGACCGCAGTCACCTATCGTGTTGCCATGCCGCTGAGACGTCGTCCACGAGACGAGAACGGCGGTCAGGAGCTCGCCGAGCTGGCGGCGCTTGCCGACGGGTCGCTGGCGCCGGAGCGTCGTGCCGCGCTCGAGGCGCGAGTCGCGGCGTCTCCGGAGCTCGCCGACCGGCTCGCAGAGCAACAGCGGGCGGTCACGCTCGCGAGGAGCGCTGCGGCCGAGGTCGAAGCGCCCGCGGCGCTGCGGACGCGCGTCGATGCGCGGCGGCATGAGCGTCGTCGGCCGAGGCCCAGCCGGCTCGTTGCGATCGGGGCCGCGGCGGCCGCGGTGGCCGCCGCAATCGGCATCGGGGTGGGCGTATTCGGTTCGGGCACTTCCGGTGAGAGCTTCCACTCCGCCCTTGCAGCGACCGACCTGGCGCCGGGCGCCAACGGCGAGGCGACGCTGACGAAGACCTCCTCGGGCTGGCGGATCGAGCTCGACGCCACGGGGCTTCCTCGCCTGGAGGGCGGGCGCTTCTACGAGGCGTGGCTGCGCAATCGCGCGGGCGTGCTCGTGCCGGTCGGAACCTTCAACGAGGGACGGAAGGTCACGCTCTGGGCAGGCGTCTCGCCGCAGAACTTCACGACGCTGACCGTAACGCGCGAGCAGGCTGACGGCGACCAGGCGTCCTCGGGCCAGAAGGTGCTCGTCGGGAACGTCCCCAGTTAGGAGGACTTGCCGGCTTCAAGGCGGCGCACGACCTGCTGTCGGGCGCGGTAGAGCCGGCTCATCACGGTTCCCTCGCGGATCTTGAGGGCACGAGCTGCCTCCTTGTAGGAGAGGCCGGTGATGTCGACGGCGACGAGTACGTCTCGGAACTCGCCCGGGAGAGCTGCAACCGCGGCATAGAGCTCGCCGGCCTCGAGGGCGGCTTGCGGCTGGCGCGCGTGCGGGTCGGCGACGCGATCGAGCTCGTCGGGCAGCGGGGCGGGATGCAGCCGGCTGCGCTCGCTCCGCAGCTGGTTCAGGAAGGTGTTCCGCAGCGTCCGCAGGAGATAGCCGAGGTCGTCGTCGTTCCGCAGGAAGCGCGGGCGCGCGAGCACGCGCGCATAGGTCTCCTGGACGAGGTCCTCCGCGTCCTCGCGAGAGCCGGAGAGTGCCCAGGCCGCCCGATAGAGCCGGTCGAGGTGATCTCCGAGCCGAGTGGGGTCGAGCGGACGCTCCATGGGATGACGGCCTGCGCGGGACGCTGATTCGGGCCGAGCATAGGGTCGATTACCGGCCGCCGCCGCCGCCGGGCTGCGGGAAGGGGCGGGACAGAGCGCCTCGGCCCTTCCGAAGTCACCTCACGAGCGTCCTCCGCAAGCTGCAGCTCGACTCGCGGACAAGCTGCCCGCCGTGTTGGCGGCGGAGACTCCGATCTCCGCCTAGATTCGGCGGCCAGCGACCGGTGCGCCTCCTAGGCTGACTCAATGGCCTCGGTGCTGGCGCTCTTCGCGGCATTCCTGTTCGCGCTGGCCGCGGCGCTACAGCAGAAGGGCGCTCTCAATCTCGCCGGGGTGTCGCTCGCCAAGCCGATGTCGCTCGTGCGACTCGCCGGTCAGAGGACGTGGCTGATCGGCACCGTCGCCCTGCTGATCGGCTACGCCTTCCAGGCGGCTGCGCTTGATCGCGGCCGGCTGGCGATCATTCAGCCGCTGCTCGTGACGACGGTCGTGTTCGCGCTGCCGCTCGGCGTGTTGTTGACCAACCAGCACGTCGGTCGCCGTGAGATGGGCGGCGCGGCTGTCATCCTGCTCGGGCTCGGCCTGTTCGCCGTGTTCGGCGACCCGGCGGGCGGCAAGGAGAACGCTCCGGGCGACGAGTGGGCGGTCGCGATCGTCCTCTTCGGTGCGATCTGCGCCGCGCTGCTGGTTTTCGGCCGGCACGGGACCTCGAAGATGAGGGCGGCCGTCTACGGCACCGTGGCCGGCGTCCTCTTCGGCCTCTCGGCCTCGTTGACGAAGCCCACGGTCGAGTTCCTCCACGAGGGCCTCGGGGTGATGCTGTCGCACTGGCAGTGCTACGTACTCGCCCTGGCGGGGGTGCTCGGGTTCGTCCTCCAGCAAGTGTCTCTCGGCACCGGGCACCTGGCTCCCTCGGTCGCGACGGTCTCGGTGGCGAACCCGATCGTCAGCGTTCTCCTCGGGATCGCGCTCTTCGACGAGCGGCTCAGCCGGCCGACGTGGCACGTCCTCGTCGCCGTCCTCGGACTCGTGCTCGCTCTCGGAGGCGCGGTCTTGATCTCGCTGGCGAGCCAGGCCCGGGCCGAACCTCGGGAGGAATTGCCTGAGGGCTCGGCCGCAATGGCGTAGCCCGGTACGCGATCATCCACGCGTGGAGTCGATCCTCGAGGCGATCGGAAACACGCCGCTCGTCCGCCTACGCCACTGTGTGCCCGCGAACGGCGCCGAGGTGTGGCTGAAGCTCGAGTTCTGCAATCCGACGGGGTCGATGAAGGACCGGATGGCGCTCGCCATGATCGAGGGCGCCGAACAGGACGGGTTGATTTCGTCCGGCGACACCGTCGTCGAGTACACCGGCGGAAGCACCGGCCCGGCGCTCGCGCTCGTCTGCCGCGCGAAGGGGTATCGCGCCCTGATCGTGATCGCGGACTGCTTCACCGAGGAGCGCTTCCAGCTGATGCGCGCTCTCGGCGCCGAGCTCGAGATCCTGCAGTCGGTCGAGGGTCGACCGAAGGTGACGGCTCAGGACATCGACAACATGGTCGTCCGTGCCGCCGAGCTCGCGCAGCGGCCCGGCCACTACGCCACCGACCAGTTCAACAACCCGTACATCATCCCCGACCATCGTGAGCGCCTCGGCGGCGAGATCTGGGAGCAGACCGGAGGGCGTGTGACCGCGTTCTGCCAGGGGCTCGGGACAGCCAGCTCGCTGATGGGGGTCTCGGATGCGCTGAGGCCGCACGGGGTGTTCATCCAGGCGCTCGAGCCCGCGGGCTCGCCGGCCATCGGAGGCGGGGGCCGCGGGACGTTCGTCATGCAAGGCTGGACGGGCCTCGTGATGCCGCACTGGTACCCCGAGAAAGTCGATCAGCTGGAGGCGATCGGCGACGACGAGGCACTCGAGATGACGATCCGCTTGGCGCGTGAGGACGGCGTCTTCGCGGGGATCTCGACGGGCGCGAACGTCGTCGGCGCCCACCGGCTGGCCGAGCGGCTCGGGCCGGACGCGGTGATCGTGACGCTGGCCGTCGACAGCGGCTTCAAGTACATGAGCGTCGCGCCGTACGCGGAGCTGTAGCTAGCCGGCGAGCAGCCGGTCGACGAGGCCGGAGTCGAGCCTCGAAGCGATCTCGTCGGCCTCGCCCAGCCGCTCGGGCGGGACGGTCCCGAGCACGGCCACGCAGCGCAGGCCCGCGGCCTTTGCGGCTGCGATCCCCGGAGGAGCGTCCTCGATCGCCACGGCGTCGGCGGCTCGCACGCCGAGCTGCTCGAGCGCGAGGAGATAGCCCTCCGGATCGGGCTTCCCGCGCGCCACGTCCTCGGCCGAGACGATCACGTCGAAGACGTCGAGGCCGGCCGCCTCCAGCACCGTCTCGACCTCGGAGCGCGCGGCGCCCGACACGATCGCGAGCCTCGCACGCCCGGCCGCTCGGAGCACGGCATCCCGCACGTGCGGCGGCACGGTCGAGCCGTCCCCTGCCCGCTCCCGAAAGAGCTGCACCCGGCGTTCCAGCACTTCGGCGGCCGCCGGATGCCCGGCTCCGAGCCACCGTTCCACGATCTCGGGGTCGGAGCGGCCGGCAAGCTCGTCGAAGTACTCCTGCTCGCCGATCGGGCGCCCCTGCTCGGCGAACAGCTCGCCGAAGATCGCGCACTGGACGCCTTCGTCGTCGGAGAGCGTCCCGTTGAAGTCGAAGAGCAGCGCCTCCACGGGTCTAGGATCGCGCATGCGCGTCGAGGAGGCCGTCAGGCGGCTCTGGCCCGAACAACCGGTGAACGTCGAGGCGCTCCGCGTCGAGGCGCTCCGCGGCGGGATCACCAACCACAACTTCAAGGTCGTCGTCGACGGCGAGGTGCTGGTCCTGCGCATCGGCGGCAAGGACACGGCCCTGCTCGGGATCGACCGGGAGAACGAGCACGAGGCCGCGGTCATGGCTGCCCGGCTCGGCATCGGCCCGGAGGTGGTGCGCTTTGCCGACGGAGTGCTCGTCACGCGCTTCGTCGACGGCGAGGTGGGCCGCGCCGATCCTGCCACCGTTGGTGCCTTGCTCAGACGGCTGCACGGAGCACCTCCAATCGCCGGGCGCTTCGACTCGTTCCGCGTGGTGGAGGCCTACGCGGCGATCGCGACCGGGCAGGGACGCCCCCTTCCAGGCCCCTACTCGCGCGCGCTGGAGCTCGCGCGGCGGATCGAGGCTCGCCGTGCGGCGGCGCCCGTGGTCACCTGTCACAACGACCTGCTGGCGGCCAACTTCATCGACGACGGCGAGCGGACCTGGATCGTGGACTGGGAGTACGCGGGGATGGGCGACCCCTTCTTCGACCTGGCCAACTTCGCGGTCAACAACGGGCTCGACGAGGCAGGCGAGCGCGCGCTGCTCGAGGCCTACGGCTCCACCGATACGCGGGCGCTGACGCTCATGCGCTTCATGTCCGACTTCCGGGAGGCGATGTGGGGGGTCGTCCAGCAGGCGATCTCGGAGCTCGACTTCGACTTCGTGTCCTACGCCGATGAGCACTTCGAGCGGCTGCGGCACACGGCCTCCGAGGGCCGTTTCAAGGCGGCGCTCGCGTGAGGGAGCGGGCGCGTGCGGTCGTGATCGGAGGCGGCGTCGGGGGTTGCTCGGTCGCCTACTGGCTGACCAAGCTCGGCTGGGACGACGTGGTGCTCTGCGAGCGCGCGGACCTGACGAGCGGCTCGACCTTCCACTCGGCGGGGCTCGTCGGCCAGCTGCGCGGCTCGCTCTCGCTCACGCGCATGATGATGGCCTCGGTCGACCTCTATCGGTCACTCGGCGACGAGGTCGGCCTCGAGACCGGCTGGCACGAGGTCGGATCGCTCCGCCTGGCCTCGTCCGAGGAGCGGATGGAGGAGCTGCGGCGCCAGGCCGGCTGGGCCAAGACCTTCGGCCTGCCGCTCGAGCTCGTCTCGGCCGAGGAGGCGAAGGGGCTCTTCCCGCCGATGTCGACCGAGGGAGTGCTCGGTGCCGCGTACCTCCCGACCGACGGCTACATCGATCCGAGCCAGCTCACGACGGCCCTTGCGGAGGGTGCGCGGCGCGGCGGGGCGGAGATCGCGACCCAGACCCGCGTGACCGGTCTCCGGGTCGAGCGCGGGCGCATCGCGGGAGTCGAGACCGACAAGGGCTCGATCGAGACGAAGGTCGTGCTCAACGCGGGCGGCATGTTCGCCGCCGAGATCGCCGCTCTGGCCGGCGTGGACGTGCCCGTGATCCCGATGGCGCACGAGTACCTGATCACGAGGCCGTACGGCGTGCCGCTCGACGTGCCGACACTGCGCGACCCGACGCTGCTCGTCTACTTCCGGGGCGAGTCGGGCGGCCTCGTCATGGGCGGGTACGAGCGCCACCCGGCGCCGTGGGGGCTGGAAGGGATTCCGCCGGACTTCAACGGCAAGCTGCTCGCCGAGGACTGGGAGCGGTTCGAGGAGCTGATGACGAACGCGCTCGTGCGGGTGCCGGAGCTCGGTGAGGCCGAGGTCATCCGGCTCGTCAACGGGCCCGAGGCGTTCACGCCCGACGGCGAGTTCATCCTCGGCCCCACCGAGTTGCCCGGCTTCTGGGTCGCGTCCGGCTTCTGCGCGCACGGTCTGGCCGGCGCGGGCGGGATGGGGAAGCTCGTCGCCGAGTGGATCGTCGACGGGCTGCCCGGCTTCGACGTCTGGGAGATGGACTCGCGCCGTTTCGGTGCGCACTACGCGAGCCGCGACTACACGCTTGCGCGGACGCTCGAGATCTACTCGACGTACTACGACGTCAAGTACCCCGGCCACGAGCGCGAGGCCGGACGGCCCCTGCGCCTCTCGCCCGCCTATCCGCGCCTGGTCGAGCTGGGCGCCGCGTTCGGCGAGAAATCGGGCTGGGAGCGGGCCAACTGGTTCGAGCCGAACGCCGCGGCCGGAGACGAGTCGCTTCGGCCTCGCGGCTGGGCGGGGCGGCTGTGGTCGCCCGCGATCGGCGCCGAGCACCGCGCGTGCCGTGAGAGCGCCGCCCTCTTCGACGAGACGAGCTTCGCCAAGATCGACGTCTCCGGCGAGGGCGCGGCGGCCTTCCTGGAGCGCGTCTGCGACAACCGGGTCGCGCGCGAGGTCGGGCAGATCACCTACACGTCGATGCTCAACGCGCGGGGAGGGATCGAATGCGACTTCACGGTCACGCGCCTCGCCGAGGATCGCTTCCGGATCGTCACCGGCACGGCCTTCGGCCGCCACGACCTTGCCTGGATCCGCCAGCACGCGCCGGAGGACGGCTCGGTGCTCGTCGAGGACGTCACCTCCAAGCTCGCCTGCCTCGGTCTCTGGGGGCCGTCCGCGCACGAGATCCTGCAGGCCACGACGACCGACGAGCTTGCCTTCGGGTACATGCGCGCGCGCGAGCTCGCCGTCGGCCCGGTTCCGTGTCTGGCGCTCCGTGTGACCTACGTCGGCGAGCTCGGCTGGGAGCTGTATTGCCCGACGGAGTTCGGGCTCGCCCTTTGGGACACCCTCTGGGAGTCGGGCGGCGCCCACGGCCTGGTCGCCGGCGGCTACAAGGCGATCGACTCGCTGCGCCTGGAGAAGGGCTACCGCGTCTGGGGTGCCGACATCACCCCCGACGACACGCCCTACGAGGCGGGGCTCGGGTTCGCGGTCAAGCTCGACAAGGAGGACTTCATCGGGCGTGACGCCCTGCTCGAGGCGCAGGAGCCGGAGCGCAGGCTCGCGTGCCTCGTCCTCTCGGATCCCCGCTCCGTCGCGCTCGGGTCGGAGCCCGTGCGCGTCGACGGCGAGCTTGTCGGCCGCGTGACAAGCGGCGGCTACGGCTACACCGTAGAGCGCTCGATCGCGTACGCGTACGTCCCTGCGGGGCACGCGCAGCCCGAGCAGCCGGTCGAAGTAGAGATTTTCGGAGAGTGGGTCGAAGGCGAGGTCGCCCCCGAGCCGCTCTTCGATCCCGCCGGAGAGCGGCTCAGGGGCTGAGTCGTCGTTACGGGCTCGCCGGAGCCGGCGTCGGGGTATCGCCCTCGCCGTACTCCTGTTCGATCCGCGCCAGCTCTTCGTCGTCGCCCTGGCGGATCGGCCCCTTGAACCACTTGTGGGCCGAGATCACGTACCAGCCGCCGAAGAGCAGGAAGGCCGCGCCAACCATGATCGGCGTGTAGTTGAGCAGGTTCCAGTCGTAGCCGTCTTTCCATGGAACACCGGCCCTGAACGCCGGAAGCATGAAGATGATGCAGATGAAGATGATCCAGACGATCGCGATCGCGTCGATCCACTTGTAGTGGCGGCCGAGGTGCCAGGCGCCTCGCTCGAACTTCTCGCCGGCACGGAGCCTGAGGATGATCGGCAGCATGAACGCGATGTAAAGGCCGATCACTGCCACAGCCGTCGACGCCGCGTAGCCCGTGTAGCCGAACCACCAGGCCGGCAGTGGCGTCAGGAACGCGAGCACGACGATCGCCCAGACGGTGTAGATCGGGATGCGGTCGCGCTTGGACACCCGCTTCCAGAGCTGGTGGCCCGGGACCGCCCGGTCGCGGGAGAACGCGAACATCATCCGCGAAGCCGAGGTCGTGGAGGCGATCGTGCAGAAGCACTGCGCGACCACGGCGATGAAGAGCAGGAACTCGGCCCAGCCCTTGCTCATCGACGCCGTCCAGATGTAGCTGATCACGTAGGTCCCTGCCGCCGCCGCAGCGGTGTCGTTGGGCACCACGAAGGTGACCGCGACGAGCAGGATGAACCCGAAGATCACCGAGACCACCACCGACATGACCATTCCCCACGCTGCCCCGACGGAGGCGCTCCGCGTCTCTTCGCTCATGTGCGCTGAGGCGTCGTAGCCCGTGATCGTGTACTGGGCCATGAGGAGACCGGTCAGGAAGACGTAGAAGAAGACGATGCCCGACGTCGTCCCGCCGCCGAAGCCCGTGTTGTTGATCGTCTGGCCGAAGACGTAGCCGATTGACCTGTGGTGGTCCGGGACGATGATCAGGATCCCCACGATCACGAGCACCCCGATCATGTGCCACCAGGCCGAGAAGGCGTTCAAGGCGGCGGTGATCGGCACCTTGAACATGTTGATCAGGCCGGCGCCGAGCATGATGAAGGCGTAGGTCATGTAGATCCAGTGGTACGTGTTCCCATAGCTGCCGTCGGTGATGAGGTTCAGCCACGACGTCATGAAGATCGCGCAGCCGAAGCCGATCGCGGCGGTGACCGCGATTTGCCCGACCAGGTTGAACCAGCCGGTGAACCAGCCCCAGGCGGGGCTGCCGAGCCTCGAGGACCAGAAGTACAGCCCTCCTGCGGTCGGATACGTCGAGGCGATCTCGCCCATCGCCAGCGAGACGATGATGCAGAAGAAACCGACGATCAGCCAGCCCCACGTGATCGCTACGGGCCCACCCTGGTTGAACGCGATCGCGTACGACGTCAGGCAGCCGGCGAGGATCGAGATGATCGTGAATGAGATGGCGAAGTTCTGGAAGCCGCCCATCGAGCGGAACAGCTCCTGCGCGTAGCCGAGCGTATGGAGTTGTTCCCGGTCGTCGAGGTAGCGCTTCGAGTCGTTCGCCGCGGGTCCGCTACTCATCCTGCCTCCCAGGTTGAATGGGCTATTTACCCGCTTCGCCCGAGCCGGTGTCAAGTCCGCCGGATTTCGTAGAGGATTCCGACGTGCTTTCCGAGCAGGAGCTTCGCGAGGACGTCGAGACCGGCGCGATCGACACCGTCGTCGTCGCCTTTACCGACATGCAGGGCCGTCTGATGGGGAAGCGCGTGGACGCCGAGTTCTTCGTCGGCGAGCTCGAGGCCGGGCATCCGGTCGAGGGCTGCAACTACCTGCTGGCGCTGGAGATGGAGATGGAGCCCGTGCCCGGGTACGAGATCGCCGGCTGGGACCGCGGCTACGGCGACTTCGCGCTCAGCCCGGACCTCGCGTCGCTGCGCAGGATCCCGTGGCTCGAAGGGACCGCGCTCGTCCTGTGCGACGTGCTCTGGCACGACGGCGCCCCGGTGGAGCCGTCACCGCGCCAGGTGCTGCGCGCCCAGGTCGCGAGAGCCGAGGAGCTCGGGTTCTCGCCCATGCTCGCCTCCGAGCTCGAGTTCTTCCTCTTCCGGGAGAGCTACGCGGAGGCGCACGAGCTGCACTACCGCGACCTCACCCCCTCGGTCCCGTACATCCTCGACTACCACGTGCTCGCAACCTCGTACGACGAGCCGCTCATCCGCGAGATCAGGAACGGGATGAAAGGCGCGGGTCTGGTCGTCGAGAACTCGAAGGGCGAGGCGGGACCTGGCCAGCACGAGATCAACTTCCACTACGCGGACGCGGTGCGGACCGCCGACGATCACGTCGTCTACAAGAACGGCGCCAAAGAGATCGCGCACCAGCACGGCTGCTCGATCACCTTCATGGCCAAGCCGTACGACACCGAGGTGGGCTCGTCGTGCCACATCCACTCGAGCCTCTGGCGCGGCGAGGAGAGCGCCTTCGCGGGCGAGTCGGACGTCTTCCGGCGCTACCTCGCGGGGCAGGTCGCCTGCGCCGGCGAGCTGGCGATCTTCTTCGCGCCGACGATCAACTCGTACAAGCGCTTCATGGCCGCGAGCTGGGCCCCGACGACCCTGGCCTGGGGTCGCGACAACCGCACCTGCGGGTTCCGGGTCGTGGGGCACGGCTCGGCGCTGCGGGTCGAGACGCGCATCCCCGGTGCCGACGTGAACCCCTATCTCGCCTTCGCGGCGCTGATCGCGGCGGGGCTGCACGGGATCGAGCAGGAGCTCGAGCCGCCGCCCGCGGTCGAAGGCAACGCGTACGAGTCCGACGTCGAGCGCTTCCCTTCCACCATGGTCGAGGCGGTGGCCGCGCTGGAGGCGGGCACGATGGCGCGCGCCGCGATGGGCGACCAGGTTGTCGACCACTACCTGAACTACGCGCGGACGGAGCAGCGGCTCTTCGACCAGGTCGTCACGTGCTACGAGCGCGAGCGGCTCTTCGAGCGGGGATGACGCTCACGGTCGTCAATCCCGCGACGGAGACGCCGATCGCGGAGCTCGCCCAGGCCGGGGTGGGGAAGACCGACGAGGCGGTGGCCAGGGCGAAGGCGGTGTTCCCGGCCTGGAGGGACATCGCGCCGCATGACCGGGCGCGCCTGCTGCGGGCTCTCGCCGAGCTCGTCGAGGAGCATGGCGAGGAGCTATCCCGGATCGAGTCGGACAACGTCGGCAAGCCGATCGGGGGCGCCCGTGGCGAGATCGGCATGGTCGGGCAGGTGTTCCACTACTACGCCGGCGCGGTCGACAAGCACCTCGGGGAAACGATCCCCGCCGCGGGCGGTGTCGCCGCCACGTTCCGCGAGGCTCTCGGGGTCGTCGGGCTGATCGTGCCCTGGAACTTCCCACTCAACATCGCCAGCTGGAAGCTCGGCCCGGCGCTCGCCTGCGGGAACACGGTCGTGCTCAAGCCGGCCGAGCTCACACCGCTCTCGGCCCTTCGGCTGGCCGAGCTCGCGCTCGAGGCCGGCATCCCCGAGGGCGTCCTCAACGTCGTCGTGGGGCCGGGCTCCGTGGTCGGGCGACGGCTGGTCGAGCACCCCGACGTGGCCAAGATCGCCTTCACCGGGTCGACGGAGGTCGGCCGCGAGGTGATGCGCGGGGCGGCCGGCCAGATCAAGCGCGTGACGCTCGAGCTGGGCGGCAAGTCGGCCAACGTGATCTTCGAGGACGCCGACCTCGAGCGGGCTGCGAACGCGGCTCCCTACGCCGTCTTCGACAACGCCGGCCAGGACTGCTGCGCCCGCTCGCGGATCCTCGTGCAGCGCTCCGTGTACGACCGCTTCCTCGAGCTCCTGGTCGAGGCGACCGGCAACGTCAAGGTCGGAGACCCGGCCGAGGAAAGCACCGAGATGGGGCCGCTGATCTCGTCCGAGCACCGGGAGACCGTCTCCTCCTTCGTCGAGGGCGAGCCCCTCTATCGCGGCGAGACGCCCGACGGTCCCGGGTACTGGTTCCCGTGCACGCTGGTGCAGGCATCGAACGACGACCGCGTCGCCCGCGAGGAGGTCTTCGGCCCCGTGGCCGCGGTGATTCCGTTCTCCGACGAGGCCGAGGCGATCAGGATCGCCAACGACACGCCGTACGGGCTCTCGGGCTCGATCTGGACGCGCGACGGCGCCCGGGCTCTCCGCGTGGCTCGGGCCCTCGAGACGGGGGTCATCTCGGTCAACTCGAACAGCTCGGTCCGGGTGCAGACGCCGTTCGGCGGGTTCAAGCAGTCGGGGCTCGGCCGCGAGCTCGGGATGCAGGCGCTCGACGGATACTCCGAGGTCAAGACGGTGTTCTTCTCCACCGAGAGCTGAGATGGGACGTCTCGACGGCAAGGTGGCGGTGATCACGGGGGCGGGCGGCGGCATGGGCCGCGAGGCGGCGATCCTGTTCACCGAGGAGGGGGCGAGCGTGTGCGTCGCGGACGTGGACGGGCTGGCGGCAGAGGAGACGGTCTCGCTCTGTCCAGGCGAGGCGTTCTCGGTCGAGGTGGACGTCGCCGACGAGGAGGGAGTCGCCGCCGTGTATGACCAGACCTCCGAGGGCTTCGGCGGCGTCGACGTGCTCTACAACAACGCCGGAGTCTCGCCCGGCGACGACGCCTCCGTGCTCGAGACGAGCGTCGAGGCCTGGGAGCGGGTGCAGGACATCAACGCGAAGGGTGTCTTCCTCTGCTGCAAGCACGGCATCCCGCACCTGTTGAAGCGGGGAGGGGGCTCGGTGATCAACGTCGCCTCCTTCGTCGCGATCGTCGGCGCGGCCACGTCACAGATTTCCTACACGGCCTCGAAGGGGGCGGTGCTGGCGATGAGCCGCGAGCTCGCCGTCCAGTTCGCCCGCGACGGCGTGCGGGTCAACGCGCTTTGCCCGGGCCCGGTGGAGACGCCGCTCCTGCTCTCGATCTTCGGAGACGATCCGGCGGCGCTCGAACGCCGGCGCACGCACTGGCCCACGGGCAGGCTGGCGCAGCCGCGCGAGATCGTCAACGCCGCGCTCTTCCTGGCGAGCGACGAGTCCTCGTACGTGACCGGAACGACGTTCCTGGTCGACGGCGGCCTCACCGCCGCCTACGTGACCCCGGAGTGAGCCAGCCGAAGGGGTGCTTCGACCGCCGTTCGGTTGGCTACAAAGGACAGGCCGGGCGGTTGTTCCTCTCTCCCGCTAGGCGCTCGCGCGCCTAGTCCTCGGGAAAACCGCCCGGCACTCACATAGGACGCCGATGGACCGCCGGACTTGCGATCTGCGGCCGGAGCAAGGCGTCGTTTCGTTCGGTCGACGGCAGGCGGCGGCGGGCGCTTACCATGGCGGGCGTGGAAGGGTCGGCCACCGTTGCGCCCGAGTTCGGCCAACTGGAGCAGCACCGTCGCGAGCTGACCGCGTACTGCTATCGGATGCTCGGCTCGCCGTTCGAGGCGGAGGACGCAGTCCAGGAGACGCTCCTGCGCGCGTGGAAGAACCTCGACCGCTTCGAGGGCCGCGCCGCCCTGCGCTCCTGGCTCTACCGCATTGCGACGAATGTCTGTCTCGACATGCTCAACGGACGGGAGCGACGCGCGCGCCCGATGGATCTCGGCCCGGCGCAAGAGCCGGTCGCGGCGAACCTGAACACGCTCCCGGAAGTGACCTGGATCGAGCCCCTCCCGACCGACCCGGCCGAAGTGGCCGAGTCGCGCGAGACGATTCGCCTGGCGTTCGTGGCCGCGCTGCAGCATCTCCCGCCGCGGCAGCGCGCAGTACTGATCCTTTGCGAGGTGCTCCGCTGGAAGGCCGCCGAGGTCGCGGAGCTCCTCGATACCAGCGTCGCCTCGGTCAACAGCGCGCTTCAGCGAGCCCGGGGGACACTCGAGCAGACCGACGTCACCGCGACCGATGCTGTGGCGGAGCTCGACGAGCCGGACCGGGAGCTGCTCGCGCGCTACGTCGAGGCGTTCGAGCACTACGACATGGAGGCGCTCACCGCGCTCATCCGCGAGGACGCGACGCAGTCCATGCCGCCGTACGACCTCTGGTTGAGCGGGCGGGACGACATCCTCAGCTGGTGGGTCGGTCCCGGCGCCGCCTGCCGGGGCTCCCGCGTCATCCCGACCGTCTCGGCGAACGGCTCGCCCGCATTCGGTCAGTACAAGCCCAGCGAGACCGGCGAGGGCTACGAGCCCTGGGCGCTGCAGGTGCTCGAGATCTCAGACGGACGTGTCGTCGAGCTCACGTTCTTCCTCGGCACCGAGACCATCTTCCCGCTCTTCGGGCTGCCAACCCGACTCGACTCGTAGCACGTCGCTCAGGCCGACGAGCTCAAGCAAACCGCACAGCTCCTTCGACGCATGGCAGAGGCGCACCTCCAACCCGACACGCCGAGCGGCGAGCTGAAGTCGCGCCAGTGCGTCGATCGCGGCTGCGTCGGGAGCCAGCGCGTGAACGTCGCACACGAGCGTGCTGCACCGATGCGCCCTCATCTAGCTCAAAGACGCGTGTGGGCGCCAAAACTCATCGGAGCCGATGAGTTTTGCGGTGAGGGGAAGTCCTATGACTAATCTGACCGAAGGGAGAGCAGAAGACCGATGACCATGGACCGCCGCACCCGTTGGCTCGCGCTGATCGTCCTCTGCCTGGGCGACCTGATGATCGTGCTGGACACCACGATCGTGAACGTCGCGCTGCCCTCGATCCGGGCTGACCTCGGGTTCACGGAGACGTCGCTCGCCTGGGTCGTGAACGCCTATCTGCTCACCTTCGGCGGTTTCCTCCTGCTCGGAGGCCGGCTCGGCGACCTCTACGGCCACCGGCGGCTGTTCCTGATCGGGATCTCCCTCTTCACGCTGGCGTCGATCGCCTGCGGGCTCTCGACCACGCAGGGCCTGCTCGTGACGGCCCGTGCGGTTCAGGGGCTCGGCGGGGCAGTCGTATCGGCAGTCGCGCTCTCGCTGATCATGAACCTGTTCACGGAGCCGGCCGACCGCGCCAAGGCGATGGGGGTCTTCGGGTTCGTCATGGCCGGAGGCGGCAGCATCGGCGTGCTCCTCGGCGGCGTGCTCACCGACCTGCTCAGCTGGCACTGGATCTTCCTCGTCAACGTCCCGATCGGAATCGCCGTGTACGCGCTCTGCCTGAGGCTGCTGCCTGCTGACCGTGGCCAGGCCACGAGCGGGCGGCTCGACGTCGCGGGCGCCGTCCTGGTGACGTCGGCCCTGATACTGGCCGTGTACGCGATCGTCAACGGGAACGACAAGGGCTGGACCTCGGCCCAGACGCTCGGGCTGCTGGTCGGCTCGGCGGTGCTGCTGACCTCCTTCCTCGTGCTCGAGTCGCGGGTCAGCGCGCCCTTGATGCCGCTCGCGATCCTCAAGCTCCGCAACGTCGCGACCGCAAACGTGGTCGGCGTGTTCTGGGCGGCGGCCATGTTCGCGTGGTTCTTCCTCTCGGCGCTCTACCTCCAACT
>Ga0207675_100000421_pt1 | contig 40971 bp, 38 predicted proteins | sample KBSSwiS42_FD_184305 | JGI IMG/M metagenome (GOLD analysis project Ga0207675, IMG submission 184305) | Switchgrass rhizosphere microbial communities from Kellogg Biological Station, Michigan, USA - KBS Switchgrass S4-2 (SPAdes) (version 2) | ecosystem: Host-associated > Plants > Roots >...
GAGCCGCAGGCGTCGCAATACCGGGCGTCCGCCCGATGGGCTTCGGCGCCACAAGACGTGCAAACTATGGCCGCTGCGGTCATCCGAGTCCCCCGCCGGTCCCGGAATATTTACTCCGATGATGATAGGTGGGTTATCACCAGCCAAGACGTGTTTTCACAAGCCCTAGGGCGTGGCCCGGTTCGCCGCCTCGCCGATCGATCCCCGCCACACGGGCCCATGGCCGGGCAGCAACACCTCGGTGTCGAGCATCGCCAGCGCGGCAACGCTGCGCACGCACCCGTCCTGGTCGTGGTTGAACAGCGACGGCAGTAGTTGCGGACCGTTGCGCGTCAGCAGCGGATGTCCCGTCACCAGGGCGTCGCCGCTGACGAGGATGCCGTCGACCACGAACGAGCAATGCCCTCCAGTGTGGCCGGGCGTGGGGATCGCCATGGGCTTACCCGGCAGCCCCGCCGCGACGTCCTCGGTAAGCGCCTGCGTGGACGGAATTCCGTCGCGCACCATCCCACCTTTGCGAGATATCGCGACCGTCCACTTCAAGAATCGTGGCTGCCAAATATGCGGAGGATGTCGGCGGGCCCGGCCTGCTTGAGGTACTCCCGCTTGGCGTGCCCGACCTCTGCGGCGTGGCAATACACCGGTGTGCCATGCGTTTTCGCGAACCAGATGGCCGACCCGAAATGGTCGACGTGGGCGTGGGTCAACAGGATCGCGCGCAGGTTGTCGACGCCGAACCCGAGCTGCCGCAACGAGCCGAGCACATCGTCGCGGTGACCGGGGAAGCCGGTGTCGATCAGCATCACCCCCGTGCCGTCGGTGACCAGAGTCCAGTTCACGAGGTCGGTGTACGCGAAATGCACGTTGTCTGTGATGGCCGTCAAGACTGCTGCCATGCCGCGAGTCTAGGCAGGGGAGTAGAAACGAACACGTGGCTGAACTCAAACTCGGATACAAGGCGTCGGCGGAGCAGTTCGCCCCGCGTGAATTGGTCGAGCTGGCCGTTGCGGCTGAAGAGCACGGCATGGACAGCGCGACGGTCAGCGATCACTTCCAACCGTGGCGCCACGAAGGCGGCCATGCGCCGTGGTCACTGGCCTGGATGGCCGCCGTCGGCGAGCGCACCACGCGCCTGATCCTGGGCACCTCGGTGCTGACACCGACGTTCCGCTACAACCCGGCCGTCATCGCGCAGGCCTTCGCCACCATGGGCTGCCTGTATCCGGACCGCATCTTCCTGGGGGTGGGCACCGGCGAGGCGCTCAACGAGATCGCCACCGGCTACGAGGGCGAATGGCCGGAGTTCAAGGAGCGCTACGCGCGGCTGCGCGAGTCGGTCAAGCTCATGCGTGAGCTGTGGCTCGGTGACCGGGTGGACTTCGACGGCGAGTACTACCGCACCAAGGGTGCCTCCATCTACGACGTTCCCGAGGGCGGCATCCCCATCTACATCGCCGCAGGCGGGCCGCAGGTGGCCAAGTACGCAGGCCGCGCGGGCGACGGGTTCATCTGCACCAGCGGCAAGGGCGAGGAGCTGTACAAGGACAAGCTCATCCCCGCGATGATCGAGGGCGCCGAGGCGGCAGGCCGCAATCCCGACGACATCGACCGGATGATCGAGATCAAGATCTCCTACGATCCCGATCCCACACTGGCGCTGGAGAACACCCGGTTCTGGGCACCGCTGTCGCTGACCGCCGAACAGAAGCACTCGATCGACGATCCGATCGAGATGGAGAAGGCCGCCGACGCGCTGCCCATCGAGCAGGTCGCCAAACGCTGGATCGTCGCGTCGGATCCCGACGAGGCCGTCGCGAAGGTCAAGGACTACGTCGACTGGGGCCTGAACCACCTGGTGTTCCACGCGCCTGGCCACGATCAGCGTCGCTTCCTCGAACTCTTTCAGAAGGATTTGGAGCCCCGGCTGCGCCGACTCGGATGAGCTTCTCCAGATGTGAACCCTCCGTGAACTCTTCTCTCCCCGAAGCCCTTCCGATGGCAGTAGCGTCTGGGGCGGCGCCACACTGAGGTGTGCTGGATCCCAGCCGCATTCACATCCCGGTCACCCAGGCCACGGTGGATTGCGGGGTGTACCTCGATGGTGGCCGGCTACCAGGCAGGTATACGCATGCCGCCGCCCACGCCAAGGTATCCGAGCTGGCGAGCGAGAACGGAGCGGCATTCGTCTGGATCGGGTTGCATGAGCCGGACGAGCATCAAATGCGATCCGTCGCAGACGTTTTCGGACTTCATCCGCTACTGGTTCGCGGGGCGATCCAGACCCATTACCCCCCGAGACTGGAACGCTACGACGACACACTGGTGCTGGTTCTAAAGACCGTGGACTACGCAGACCACGATGGCCTGCGCGACGTGCGGCATTTCGTCAAGGCCGGAGAGGTGATGATCGCGGTCGGGCCGGGTTTCGTGATCACCGTGCGACACGGCAAGCACCGCGGCCTCGCTGAGGTGCGCGAACAGATGCATCAGTCGCCGACGATCCTGAAACTGGGACCGTACGCCGTGATGTACGCAATCGCAGGGCACGTCGTCGACGGCTACCAGAGAGTGTCGGGGCTGCTGAAAACCGACACACGTCTTCTCGCCCACTAAGCCGACCGATGTCGAACCGGTCTACCTGCTCAAACGTGAGATTGCCGAGGTGTGCCACGCGGTCAGCCCGTCGACCGCGGCCATGGGGAGCGTCGACACCGACCACGGCGATCTCGTTCGGTCGCGGTCCGCGGTACATACGGGCGGTTCTCGAACGTCACCTGCAGACAGCGGAGCGCATCGTCAGCTACGACGTAATGGTGTCGACGTTGATCGACGCGGCGCTCGGCAAGATCGCGCTTCAGCAGAACAGCGACACGCGCAAGATCTCCGCGTGGGTCGCGCTGGCCGCCGTGCCGACCCTGGTCGCAGGCATCTACGGCATGAGCGTCTGCCTCGTCCTGTACCGCAACCTCCGTCGCAGGCGATGGCTCTAGCCTTCCGGCCTGAACGAGACCGACTCGGCTGATAGGTTTGCCGCGTGCCCACCGCGATCTACATCGCCTCGCCAGAGGGCGATACCGGCAAGTCGACCATCGCGCTCGGCATCCTGCACAGGCTGGCGGCCACGGTCGCCAAGGTCGGCGTCTTCCGTCCCATTACCAGGCTCGGTGAGGACCGCGACTACATCCTGGAACTGCTGCTGCCTCACACCACCGCGGGCCTGCCCTACGACGAGTGTGTCGGCGTCGGCTATCAACAGTTGCACGAGGATCCAGACGCGGCGCTGGCTGACATCGTGGATCGGTACCACCATGTGGCCGACCAGTGTGATGCGGTGCTGATCGTCGGCAGCGATTACACCGACGTCGCAACGCCGAGCGAGCTGTCCATGAACGCCCGGATCGCGGCCAACCTGGGTGCCCCTGTCGTGCTGGCGGTGAAGGCGAAGGACCGCACTCCGGACCAGGTCGCGCAGGTCGTCGGCGTATGCCTGGACGAGATCGCCGCCCAGCACGCCCACACCGCGGCGGTGGTGGCCAACCGTTGTGACCCGTCCCAGCTCGGAGCGGTCGCAGACGCGCTGAAACGCTTCGAACCCCAGACCTACGTGCTGCCCGAGGAGCCGCTCCTGGTCGCGCCGTCGGTGGCCGAGCTTGGAAAAGCGGTCGAAGGCACACTTCTGCGCGGCGACCCGGCGCTACTGGCCCGCGAGGCGATGGACGTCCTGGTGGCAGGCATGACAGCCGAGCACGTGGTGGAGCGGCTGACGGAGGGCGTTGCCGTCGTCACCCCGGGTGACCGCTCCGATGTGGTGCTCGCAGTGCTGAGCGCCCATGCGGCCGAAGGCTTTCCGTCGTTGTCCTGCGTCATCCTCAACGGCGGCCTCGAGCTGCACCCCTCAATCGAATCGCTGGTGTCCGGCCTGGGGCTGCGGGTGCCGATCATCACGACGCGGTTCGGCACCTTTGAAACGGCGAGCCGGGTCGCGTCGGCGCGGGGCCGGGTCACCGCGAGCTCGCAGCGCAAGATCGACACCGCGATCGCATTGATGGACGACCACGTCGACATCGCGGATCTGCTTGCGCGCCTAGCGATAACGATTCCGTCCGTCGTCACACCACAGATGTTCACCTACCAGTTGCTGGACCGCGCGAGATCGGACCGCAAGCGGATCGTGCTACCGGAGGGCGAGGACGACCGCATCCTCAAGGCGGCGGGGCGGCTGTTGCAGCGCGGGGTCGCCGACCTGACCATTCTCGGCGAAGAGCCGCAGGTCCGTGCCCGCGCGGCCGAACTCGGCGTCGACCTGTCGGCAGCGGCGGTGCTCAACCCGCGCACCAGCGAGCTGTGCGACAAGTTCGCCGAGCAGTACGCCGAACTGCGCAAGCACAAGAGCATCACCGTCGAGCAGGCCCGCGAAATCATTCACGACGTCTCGTATTTCGGCACCATGCTGGTGCACAACGACATGGTCGACGGCATGGTGTCGGGCGCCACGCACACCACCGCGCATACGGTGCGGCCCGCGTTCGAGATCATCAAGACGCTGCCCGATGTATCTACGGTCTCCAGCATCTTCTTGATGTGCCTGTCCGACCGGGTGCTCGCCTACGGTGACTGTGCGATCGTGCCGGACCCGACGTCCGAACAACTGGCGGACATCGCGATTTCGTCGGCGCGCACCGCCGCCCAATTCGGCATCGACCCACGAGTGGCCATGCTGTCCTACTCGACGGGTACCAGCGGCACCGGTGCCGATGTCGACAAGGTCAGGACCGCAACCGAATTGGTTCGCAAGCGCAAACCCGATCTGCTCGTCGAGGGCCCCATCCAGTACGACGCCGCGGTTGATCCGACGGTCGCGAAGGCCAAGATGCCCGATTCCAAGGTCGCAGGCCGCGCGACGGTGCTGATCTTCCCGGACCTCAACACCGGCAACAACACCTACAAGGCGGTGCAGCGGAGCGCGGGCGCGATCGCGATCGGCCCCGTCCTGCAGGGCCTGAACAAACCGGTCAACGACCTGTCGCGGGGCGCGCTTGTCGAGGACATCGTCAATACCGTTGCGATCACGGCGATTCAGGCGCAGGGACAACGGCAGTGATTCAGTCTCGGAGCGTCCTGGTGCTCAACTCGGGCTCCTCGTCGGTGAAATTCCAACTGATCGACCCGGATTCGGGCGCCTCGCTGGCCGACGGCATCGTCGAGCGGATCGGCGAGGACGCGTCGACGGCGAGCCTGACGGTCGGGGACAAGGAAGCGACGCGCGATGCCCGGGTCGCAGACCACGAGGCGGCGCTGCGCACGGCGTTCGATTTGTTCGAGGAAGCGGGCACCCATCTGGACACGGTTGGCCTGATCGCGGTCGGGCACCGGGTCGTGCACGGCGGGCCGGATCTGTACCGGCCGACGCTCGTCGATGATGCGTTGATCGGCAAGCTCGAAGAACTGGCTCCGCTTGCGCCGCTGCACAATCCGCCCGCGGTGCTGGGCATCCAGGTAGCCCGCAAGGCGCTACCTGATCTGCCGCACATCGCGGTGTTCGACACCGCGTTCTTTCACGACCTGCCTCCGGCGGCGGCGACGTACGCCATCGATCGAGACATCGCCGAGCGGTGGCACATCCGTCGCTACGGCTTTCACGGCACCTCGCACCAGTACGTCAGCGAGCAGGCGGCGGCGTTTCTCGACGTGCCGCTTGCGAGGTTGAGTCAGATCGTGCTGCACCTCGGCAACGGGGCGTCTGCGTCGGCGATCGTCGGCGGACGACCAGTGGACACCTCGATGGGGCTGACGCCGATGGAGGGCCTGGTAATGGGCACCCGCTCGGGCGACATCGATCCCGGCATCATCACCTACCTGTGGCGCACAGCGGGCATGGGTGTCGAGGACATCGAGTCGATGCTCAACCGACGCGCAGGCGTCTGCGGCCTCGCCGGGGAGATCGACTTCCGGGTGCTGCACCAGCGCATCGAATCAGGCGATGAGACAGCGCAATTGGCCTATGACGTGTATATCCACCGGCTGCGCAAGTACATCGGTGCGTATCTGGCACTGCTCGGAACCGCAGACGTGATCACCTTCACCGCGGGGGTGGGGGAGAACGACGCAGCCGTACGGCGTGACGCGCTCTCGGGCATGGCGGCGCTGGGTATCGAGCTCGACGGGCATCTCAACGCCAGCCCAGCAAGGGCGGCCCGGCGGATCTCGGCGGACAACTCCCCGACGACCGTGCTAGTAGTCCCCACGAACGAGGAGCTCGCGATCGCGCGGGCCTGCGTCGCGGTGGTCGACGGCTGAGCCGTTGTGCGGCAGCAGGTTGTCGGGATCGCAGATCTTCAGGAATCGACGCAATGGTGATCCGACGACCAGCTCCCACGAGACGCCGTACCGAGCGCAGATCACGTTGACGTTGTGCAGGGCCGCAAAGCCGGCAGTGCCGAAGAAGTCGATGACCGTCAGGTCCAGCACCAGGCGCGACGTTCCGGCGACCTGGCGTTCGACGTAACCGGCGAGCGCGCGGCTGTTCGTTGCGTCGACCTCGCCCCTGACAGTAACGAGAACCGTCGTGTCCGACAGATGGCAGGCGGAGAAGATCGCTCGGTGGTGTTCCTCGCGCCGGTCGAGCGAACGCGGGTCGGGGCGAAGTACACGGCAGGTACGTATTGCAGGCATGGGGGCCTCCCTCAGCCGAAAACATGATTCGTACTGGGGTGCCGTCAGGGATCGGGCCCTATGTCTTAAAGCCGTCGTGCTCGGGAGTGCAACCCGCGCAAATGACGTCACCAGTTGGCTGTTAACTCAACCTGATGTGCACGCTACTCCGAAATCCCTAGGTTGACTATGAGTAATGTCTTAGAACGTGCTCGTCGGCCGCACGCTGTTGGCCAGGTCGACCAGGGCATAGCGGTGCGCCTGCGTCGGGGCGACGCGGGCCAGGCTGCGCAGCGACGCCTCCACCCCGAGCTGCAGCCCGTGCTCGGTGAACGGGAATCCGAGGATGTGGTTCGTGCTTGCGGTGTTGTCGGCCAGCCAGTCCATCGCGGTGCCCAGCACCAACGCACGGATCTGCAACACCCGCGGCTCGGTGTCGGGCAGCGCCTCTACCCTGCGGGCGGCGTCGCGGATCTGCTGCTCGGTGATCTCGCTCATCGACCTGCCCGACAGCAGCGTCACGGCGCTCGTCAGCCGCGCTGTCGTGAAATGCCTTGAGGTGGCGGGTACTTCGTCGAGTGTCCGAACCGCGTCGTTTCGGTTGCCCGCTGCCGACTGGGCGCGGGCCAGGCCGAAGCCCGCAGAGATCACGCCGTTGTCCGTGCTCCACACCGTGCTGTAGAACTTGCTCTCATCGGCGTTGCCCGCTAGTTCAGCGGTAGCGGCCAGCGCCAGCTTGGGCGCCAGCTCGCCTGGCAGCGTGTCCAACACCTCGCTGAAATGCTTTGTGGCCGAGTCGTAATCGGCGGACAGCATCTCAGCGACCGCGCGGAACCACACCAGCCGCCACCGCCAGCCGACCCGGCCCGCGAGGTCGTCGAGCTTGCGGGTGGCCTTCGCGACATCGCCGAGATCCAGCAGCGCGCGCACCTCCATCAGCGGCAACTCGACCGACTCGGACAGGTCGATGCCCTCGGAGTCAAGCGTGCCGTGCCGGGCCGCCCGCAGCGAATCCAGCGTCTGCACAGGCTGACTCAACAACGTCGCCGACAGCACTGGCGCCCCGACGTCCGCGGGGTCCACCAACGGCACCTGGAGCGCCTTGACGATCTCCTGCGCGGTCAGTTTCTCCGAATGCACCTGTCCGTCGAGATACACGTCGGTATGGGCCACCAGCAGATCCACCCCGAACGTCGACCGCGAAGGTGAGAACACCGTCGACAAGCCCGGCCGCGGCACCCCGGTGTCCTGCGCGACCACTTCGCGCAGCACACCGAGCAGCTGGCTCGACATCTCTTCGGCGCTGCCGAACCGGCGCCTCGGATCAGGATCGATGGCGCGCCGAAGCAACCGGCCGAACGAGTCGTATTCCGTCAGCACCGGATCGTCCTCGGGCAGGCCGTCGACGTAGCGGCCCTTGCGGGTGCGCAGATTCATCGCCAGCGCCGCCAGCGTGCGACCGACGGTGTAGATGTCGGTCTGCACCGTCGGGCCGGTGCGGACGATCTCCGGCGCCTGATAGCCCGGTGTGCCGTAAAGATATCCGAACGAATTGATGGTCGACACCGCCCCGAGGTCGATCAGCTTGAGCTGATCTTCGGTGACCATGATGTTCTCCGGCTTGAGGTCGTTGTAGACCAGTCCGATCGAGTGCAGATAGCCGAGGGCCGGCAGGATTTCGAGCGTGAAGCCGATCGCTTCGGCGACCGGCAGTTTGTCACCCTTGGCCTGCTTCAGCGACGTCCCGCCGACGTACTCCATCACGATGTAGCCGACCGGGTTGCCGTGCTTGTCGTCGTGCTCGACGAAGTTGTAGATCTTGACGATTCCGGGATGCGTCACCTCGGAGAGGAACTGTCGCTCGGCCATCGCGATGGCCTGCGCCTCGGCGTCACCGGCATGCACCAAACCCTTGAGCACGACGGGGCGATCGTTGACGTTCTTGTCGAAGGCGAGGTACACCCAGCCTAGTCCGCCGTGCGCGATGCAACCCTTGATCTCGTACTGTTCGGCAACGATGGCGCCCGGACTCAGCTGCGGCAGAAACGAATACGCGCTACCGCAGTGCGGGCACCATCCCTCGGACAAAGCGCGACCGTCGGCCGACGACCGGGCGACCGGGCGGCCGCAGTTCCAGCAGAACCGCTTCGACTCGGCCACCACGGGGTTGGTCATGAGCGCTTCGAGCGGATCCTTGGCGGGCACCCTGGGGATCTCCACCAGGCCACCACCGAGGCGCCGAATCGGCGACAGCGCTCGCGTCATAGTGGTCGAATGATCATGCGGTTCGGTGTCTTCCGTACCGACCGAGGTGCTATCGGCGTCCTCGTCGAGGTGCGGACGGAAGATCGCCTGGGTCGCCATCGGGCGCATCGTCGACATCGAGTCCATGCCGAGATCGTCGAAGCTCGCCGGCTGGGTGCCGGGGCCCTCGTCGTAGTCCTTAGCCTCGGCCATCAGTCCGTATACCTCGCGACCGGGGGCGCCGGAGCCGGGCCGAGCACCGTTAACCACTTGCGGTACAACGCGTACCAGGTGCCGTCGCGGCGGATCCGCTCCAGCGTCCCGTTGACGAACCGCACGAGCCCGGTGTTCTGAAGGTTCACGCCGATCCCGTAAGGCTGGTCACTGAGGCTGGGTCCGACGATGTGAAGGTACGGATCCTGTGACACCAGGCCGGCCAGGATCGAATCATCCGTGCTGACCGCGTCGACCTGCCGCTGCTGCAACGCCACCAGGCAGTCGGCCCACGTCACCACACCGACGATGATCGGCGGCGGGGTGATCTGCTGAATCCGATCGAGGGACGTCGTGCCCCTCGCCACGCACACCCGCCCGCCAGACAGGTCGGACGGCTGCGAGATCGACGAGTCCCGCGAGGCCAGGATCCGTTGGTTGGCGTTCAGGTACACCGTCGAGAAGCCGACCTGCTTCTTGCGCTCGCAGGTGATGGTCATGGTCTTGACGACCACGTCGACCTGATTGTTCTGCAGCGCGGCGATGCGGTCGGCCGACGACAAGATGCGGTATTCCACCTGTGACGGGCTGCCGAAGATGTCGCGCGCGATCTCTCCTGCGATGTCGACGTCGAAACCGGTGATCTCCCCGGTGATCGGGTCGCGGAAGGAAAACAGGTTGCTGCCGATGTCCAGACCGACGATCAGCCTGCCGCGGTTGCGGATGGTGGCGACAGCGGCGTCGGCTTCGGCCTTGTTGTCGAACGGGCGCAGGCTCGCCGTGCGGTTGCAGTCCGCCTCGTCGTCGGGCGCGCGCGCCGGCTCCGGTGGCAGTTCTGACATGCCCGCGGGGGTGGGCGGCGCGAGTGTGACGCCCGGTGTCGGCATCACCGCCGCCCCCTGTGCGCAACCGCTCAGCACCGCAGCGGCGGCGAGCAGGGCCCACAACCGTCGGGCCCGAACGTTCCTTACCGCTCGAGATGTCGCCAATTCTTCGAGCGGTAAGGCACGTTCGTCGGGCTTCATCGGTACTCGCTGAGTCGTGGCCACAACCCCAGCGCGACCGCCAGCGCGGCGACGACAGACAGCACCGCGGCGCCGACCGTCGCACCAGACAACACCCTGCGAGCGTTCAGGATGTCGTTGCGCAACTGGCTTCGGCTCTCCTCGATGCCTTTGGTCAGCGCCGTGTCGAGCTTGTCGAACGCGGGAGTCGAATCGTCCTCACCGGTGCCCAGCGCCACCTGAGTGGCGGCCTGGTAATTGCCGACAGCGATGTACGCATTGATCCTGTCGTCGGCCGCGCGCCACCGCTTCAGAAGCTGTTCGGCATCGGCCAGGTCGGTCTTGTCGATCGCGTCGTCGCGGGACAGGTAGTCGGACAGCTGCTGCTGCATCGTGTCGATGCGTTGGTAATAGGACTGCTTGCGGACGTCCTCGTCACCGCGCCGGATCAACGACAGCGTCTCGTCGGCACGCGCCTGCTGCGCGGTGATCGCGAGGTTCGTGACCGTCTTGAGGGACTCGGCCGCAGTGTCTTTCGCGCTGCGGCTGTCCGAAGTCGAGATAACGAGGGCGGTGCCCACCCATATCAACATAATCAGCACGGCAAGGCCGCCCGCGACAAAGCCGATATTCACGCGGCGGCGCGTGCGGCGCGCAAGCCAGCGGTTTGCGAACGCGCCGAACGACAGCGTCGCGAGCACCACGAGGATTACCGGGCCGGGAATCCTTGTCGACGCGGTCGTTTCGGCGTCGACCCGCGCCGACGTCTGTTCGTAGAGTCGCTGCGCGTCGGGCAGCATCTGCGTCTGCATTAACGACGACGCCTCGGACAGATACGACGAGCCGACCGGGTTGCCAGCGCGGTTGTTCGTCCGGGCGGTTTCGACGAGCCCGGTGTACACCGAGAGTTGGGCGTTGACCCGGCCGAGGAGTTGCACCATCGGCTCGTCGGTCAGCCCGCTGGATGCGCGCGTCACCGCCACCGACGCGTCGGTGATGGCCTGTTCGTAGCGCTGGCGGACATCGCGCGGCTCTGAGCCCGCGATGAACGCGGTCGCCGCCGCGGCGTCGGCCACCGACAGGGTGGTGTAGAGCTGGCCTGCCGCGAACGACAGCGGCTCGGTGTGGTTGAGAACGGTGGTCAGGGCTTCTTGGCGGTCGTTTATCGTCGTCGACGTGGCAAACGCGCTGGCGATCACGAGCGCCGACAGGACGACGCCAATGGTCAGGATCCGACCCGGGGTGGTCCAGAGAAACCACCAGCGCGGGTGCGCGGGTGTGGTCGGCGACCGTGATGCCAGCGGCTCGGTCGACGGGTGCGCCAACTCCACAGTCACGTGCGCGCGGACCTCATCTTTTCGCTGCTCTCCGGCTATCGTCCCGACCGTCTCACCACTCTATAAAAGAATTCTAAGAGTGTCAGCAGCGACGTGTGGGCATTCGAGGGGCACGTCTTTCGGCCGTGTTACCTATCCTGAACGCGTGCGTGGCGACGGGGACGGCTGGGTGTTGTCGGATAACGGCGGCGCCTATTGGGGCAAGCACGGTGCGGCCGGTCTACTGCTGCGAGCGCCGGGCCCAAACGGCTCGCCCGCGGTGCTGTTGCAACACCGCGCGCCGTGGAGTCACCAAGGCGGCACCTGGGGTCTGCCCGGCGGCGCCCGCGACAGCCACGAGACCGCAGAGCAGGCCGCCGTCCGTGAAGCCCACGAGGAGGCCGGGCTTCTGGCGGACCTGTTGACCGTGCGGACCACGGTCGTCACCGCTGAGATTTCGGGGGCGACGGGCGCCCACTGGACGTACACGACCGTGATCGCCGACGCCGCCGAACTGCTCGAAACGGTGCCCAACCGGGAGAGCTCGGAGCTGCGCTGGGTCGCGGTAGATGACGTGGCAGAGCTGCCTTTGCATCCCGGATTCGCCGCCAGCTGGGAGCGGCTGCGCGAGGTGGCGGCGACTATTCCGCTGCTGCAAGCCGAGCTTTGAGCCGTTGCGCCGCGGCCCGCGGGTCATCGGCGCCGGTGATCGCGCGCACGACGACGATTCGCCGAGCGCCCGCCGCAAGCACCTCCGGCAGCCGCTGCTCGTCGATGCCTCCGATCGCGAACCACGGTTTGTCCGTTGCCAATTCGGTGGTGACCCGGACCAGGTCGAGACCGGGCGACGGCCGGCCGGGTTTGGTCGGGGTCGGCCAGCACGGGCCGACGCAGAAGTAGTCGACCTGCTCGGCGGCCGCAGCGCTCGCCTGTGCCCGGTCGTGCGTGGACCGGCCGATCACCGGGCGCGGGCCGATGATGCCGCGCGCGATCGGCAGCGGCAGGTCGTCCTGGCCGAGGTGCAGCACATCGGCCCCCGCCGCAAGCGCGATGTCGGCGCGGTCGTTGACCGCGAACAGCGCGCTGTGGCGGCGTGCCGCATCGGCGAGCACCTCGAGTGCCTCCAGCTCGTGGCGTGCCTCCAGCGGACCGAACCGGTGTTCTCCTGGCGAGCCCTTGTCCCGCAGCTGGATGATGTCAACCCCGCCCGCCAACGCCGCATCGACGAATTCGGCCAGGTCACCTCGCTCGCGGCGGGCGTCGGTGCAGAGATACAGCGACGCCGTGGCCAGCCGTTCACCGGGTGTGTGCACCCGGCTACGCTATGCGACTTCTGCCAGCGGCCGCGCGCAACGCCCGGCCCACCGGGACGAATCGAAAGGGCGTGCATGTTCATCGCTGTTCTCGGCGCGATCCTCGGGCTGGTCCATATCTATCTGTGGAAGCGGCTGGTCAAAGACACGACCCGGCCGGGACGCACGAGATGGATTCTCACGGCGTTGCTCGTCGCGCTCGCGGCGGTGTTGCTCGCAGCGCTGATCCTGCCCCGCGTCGTCGGCCTAACCGATTCGGGATGGTATGCGTGGCCGGGCTATTTGTGGCTCGGTCTGGCGGCGTATCTGTTTCTCTCACTGCTCATACTCGAACCCGTCCGGCTCGCGCTGCGGGGCTGGGTCAACCGCAAGCCACCTGAGACAAAGGCCGAATCCGCGTCCCTGCCGGTGCTGAACAGGCGGGTGTTCCTCGCCCGCGCCAGCGCCGTGGCTGCGGGCGCGGCATCGGTCGGCTTGGCTGGCATCGGTACTGCCACTGCACTCGGCCCGCCCGATCTGCTGTACGTGCCGATACGGCTGCGCAAACTCGATCCGGCATTCCACGGGTTTCGGATCGCCCTGGTGTCGGACATCCACCTCGGCCCGCTGGCCGGTCGCGCCCACACTGAGCGGATCGTCGCGATGATCAACGCGACCGCACCGGACCTGGTGGCGATCGTCGGCGATCTCGTGGATGGCACTGTCGGGGAGCTCGGATCGGCAGTGGAGCCGTTGCGGGACTTGCATTCCCGCGAGGGCACCTTCTTCGTCACCGGCAACCACGAGTATTTCGTCGAGGACACGCTCTCGTGGCTGCGTGAACTGGAGCGCCTCGGTGTGCAGCCGCTGCGCAACGAGAACACCGCGATTCGGCGTGGCGCCGCCACGGTCCAGCTCGCGGGGGTGAACGACGTCTCGGGCGAATCACACTCGGATCCACCGGATTTCGATCGCGCCCTGTCCGGGTTGAATCCGTCCAGCCCGACGATCCTGCTCGCGCACCAACCGGTCATGGTGACGGAGGCCGCTTCCCGCGGGGTCGACCTGCAGCTGTCCGGCCACACGCATGGTGGCCAGATGTGGCCCTTTCACTACGTCGTCCGGCTCGCGCAACCGTCCCTCGCTGGACTGTCGACGGTGGACGACACGCAGCTGTACGTCACACGCGGCGCGGGGTTCTGGGGACCGCCGATGCGAATCGGCGCGCCCCCGGACATCACCGTGGTGTCGCTGCAGGTTAGGGCCAGCGGGAGCGGATAACGTCGGGGTGGCCTTATGGCGCCCGGTGGACGACGAAGCGCAGTATTGCGTGATGTGTGAAAGCAGCAGCACAGACGCCGAGGTCGCCAGGTCGCTTCCGCGACCCGCGCACGGAAGTGCGGTGGATCCCATCTCCCTCGAACCGGTCGATGAGGTCATCATCACGATGCTCATGGACAACAGCTACGACGCGCTGATGGGTGACGTGGGTCCTGCGCGGCGCGCCCCGCTCGCGCGGATCCCCAGGGTCGCGGCTCAGCAGTTCGACGAGGGGGAAACCAGCCCCGGGTTGGTCGCCGAGCATGGCTTCTCGGCATTGGTGACGGTTCGGCGGGGGACGGTCTCGCACACGTTGTTGTTCGATACCGGGATCTCGCCGAACGGGATGGCGATGAATTTCGAGCGGCTCGGTCTCGACGCATCGGCAATCGAGGCCGTGGTGCTCAGCCACGGCCACAGCGATCATGGTGGCGGCTTTCCCGGACTGGCACGGTTGCGGGGTCGAATCGGGTTGCCGCTCACGGTACATCCGCTGGTGTTCAGTCGACGTCGCTTCGTAGTGCCCGACCAGGGTCCGTGGGAGCTGCCGACGCTGAGTCGTTCAGCATTGCAGGCCGAGGGCTTCGAGGTAATCGAACGGCGGCAGCCGTCGTTGCTCCTCGATGGTTCTGTTCTGATCACCGGCGAGGTTGACCGCACCACGGAATTCGAGCGGGGTCTTCCCAACCATGAAGCCTGGCGCGACGGGCGGTGGGAACCGGATCCGTTGGTTCTCGACGAGCAGTCGCTGGTGGTCCATGTCCGAGGCCGGGGGCTTGTCGTGGTGACCGGATGTGGGCATGCCGGTGCGGTGAACATCGCCCGACATGCGTTGCGGCTCACGGGTGTCGAGCACCTGCATGCGCTGCTCGGCGGCTTCCATCTCACCGGACCGGCGTTCGAGCCCGTCATCGAGCCGACCGTTGCCGCCTTCGCCGCCATCGCACCCGATTTGTTGGTGCCCGCGCACTGCACGGGTTGGAGAGCCCAACATCGCCTCGCCGCGGCCCTGCCCGAGGCATTCATACCCAACGCGGTGGGCACGTCCTTCACCCTGGCTGCCGCCTAGACACCGGAGCGACGAGGGTCGGCAATGCTGGCGGAACTGTTCCCGGGCTTCACCGAGGAGCTCTCCGGCGGCGGGGCGCCCACCCTCGATTACCACGACCTATCCGAGGTGTACTTCTGCATCGGAGGTCACGGTGGTCCGGAAGGGAGCGCTCGAGAGTGTCCCACCAGTTCTCATCCCGAGCAGGCCGTTATTGGAAGGCCTTGTCCGACAGCGGTTGCGCGCGATCGGAAACGTCATGTTGCTCGAGGGGTATGACGTAGTCGATCTGATGTCGACTGGCGGGGGCAATCGCGTTGCAGGCGCGCTGATCCGCGCCCACAACGGTCATGGTGAGCAGGTGTTGGCCGCCGACCTGGTCACCGACGCCACGGGTAGGGGTTCGCGAACGCCGGTGTTCCTGGAGGCGTTGGGCTATGGCAGGCCGGCCGAAGACAGCGTGCACGTGCGTCTGTGCTATTCGAGCCAGCTACTGCGGCTGCCACCGGGCACCCTCAAGGAAAAGATGGTCATCATCGGCCCCAAGCCCGGTAGACGCACCGGCATGGCGCTCTTCGGATACGAGAACGACACGTGGATGTTCACCGTGTTCGGGATGGCCGGGGTCGAACCACCGTCCGAACTGGCTGAGATGCTTCCATTCGTCGACGGGCTGGCACCCGCGCACGTGCTGGCGGCGATCAGTATGGGCGAGCCGTTGGTGGACGCGTGCCGGTTCCGCTATCCCGAGAGCCGGTGGCGCAGGTACGACAAGATGCGCCGGTTCCCCGACGGTCTTCTGGTTCTCGGCGACGCGATATGCAGCTTCAACCGGATCTATGGCCAGGGCATGACAGTAGCCGCCCTACAGGCGAAGGCATTGAGCGAGTGTTTGCGTCAAGGGACGACCGACCTGGCCAGCCGCTACTTCCGGGCCGCCGCGAAACCGATCGGAGTCGCCTGGCAATTCGCGGTCGGTGGTGACCTGAGCCTTCCTGAGGTGCAGGGGCACCGGCCGTTGAGTGTGCGGTTGTCCAACAGGTACGTCGATCGGCTGCAAACCGCTGCCGAGACGACCTCACAGTCGCCGAACAGTTAAAGCGAGTGGTCGGTCTGCTCGACCCGCCCACGACGCTTCTTCATCCGCGGATGCTGCTTCGCGCTGCCCGCCCTCGGCGGCGTCGGCAGATAGCGGCGGAGCAGCACCAGCCGACCCTGTCCCCGACGTGAGGGCAGGCATGTTCGAGTACTGTTGATACCCGAAACACGGGAGTCCCCGGACCGAGGACTGAGAGTGGGCACGCCTGCCCTTACCGTCACACCTGATCCGGGTCATGCCGGCGAAGGGAGGGGATTGTGGCTCAGGAAACATTTGCGGGCTCGCCGGCGCGATCACTTGCTGTCGTCGGCGGCGGCGTCATCGGCCTGTCCGTCGCACGTCGCGCCGCCATGGACGGCTGGGCAGTGCGCGTCCACCGCACGGCCGAACGCGGCGCGTCGTGGGTGGCCGGCGGCATGCTCGCCCCGCACAGTGAGGGCTGGCCCGGCGAGGAGCGCCTGCTGCAGCTGGGGCTCGCGTCGCTGGCGCTCTGGCACGACGGCTTTCTCGACGGCCTGCCCGCCGACGTCGTCACCGCACGCGAATCCCTGGTGGTCGCCGTGGACCGCGCCGACGCCGCCGACCTGAAGACCGTCGGGGAGTGGCTGGCGCGCCAGGGTCATCCCGTCACACCGACGTCGGCCGCGCGGGACATCGAACCGCTTCTGGCGCAGGGCATTCGGCATGGATTCGTTGCCGAGACCGAGCTCGCCGTCGACAATCGGGCGGTCGTCGAGGCGCTGGCGGCGCACTGCGAGCGACTCGGTGTGCAGTGGGCACCTCCTGTCGACGCACTGTCCGAGGCCCAGGGCGACACCGTGGTCATCGCCAACGGCATCGACGCGCCCACGTTGTGGCCCGGACTGCCGATCCGGCCGGTGAAGGGCGAGGTGTTGCGGCTGCGCTGGCGGCGCGGCTGTATGCCGGTGCCGCGGCGGGTGATCCGCGCCCGTGTGCACGGCCGCCAGGTGTATCTGGTGCCCCGCGCCGACGGCGTAGTGGTCGGCGCAACCCAGTACGAGCATGGCCGCGACACCGCACCCGCCGTGACGGGAGTGCGTGAGCTGTTGGATGACGCATGTGCGGTGATTCCGGCGCTGGGGGAGTACGAACTCGCCGAATGCGCCGCTGGCTTGCGTCCGATGACGCCCGACGGGCTGCCGTTCGTGGAGCGGCTCGATGATCGCACGCTGGTCGCTGCGGGGCACGGCCGCAATGGATTTTTGCTGGCGCCGTGGACCGCGGAGCGGATCGCGGCCGAACTGAACGTCACCGTGGGAGCAAGCCGATGAAAGTGACAGTCAACGACGAAGCCGTGGAGGTCGATGAGCAGACGACCGTCGCGGCGTTGGTGGAAAGCCTCGGCTTTCCGGAGAAGGGCATCGCGGTCGCTGTCGACTGGTCCGTGTTGCCCCGATCGGAATGGGAAACCGCGCTGACCGACGGCGCGCGGGTGGAAGTGGTGACGGCGGTGCAAGGTGGCTGAGTTGGAGGCTCTTCGCGCAAGCGGCTCATCGATGTGCAAACTGACGATCGCCGGTCGTGAGTTCGGCTCTCGACTGATCATGGGTACAGGTGGCGCGGCGAATCTGAGCGTGCTCGAGGAGGCGCTCATCGCGTCGGGCACCGAGCTCACGACCGTCGCGATGCGCCGCGTCGATGCGGAAAGCGGCACCGGCGTCCTTGACCTGCTGAACCGGCTCGGCATCAGCCCGCTGCCGAATACGGCAGGCTGCCGCGGCGCCGCCGAGGCGGTGTTGACGGCGCAGCTCGCCAGGGAGGCTCTTGGCACCGACTGGGTGAAGCTGGAGGTGATCGCCGACGAACGCACCCTGCTGCCAGACGCAGTGGAATTGATCAGGGCGGCAGAGCAATTGGTCGACGACGGCTTCATCGTGCTGCCGTACACCAACGACGATCCGGTGCTGGCCCGCCGACTCGAGGACACCGGCTGCGCGGCGGTGATGCCGCTGGGGTCGCCGATCGGCACCGGGCTTGGCATCGCCAACCCGCACAACATCGAGATGATCGTCGAGCGGGCGGGTGTACCGGTGATTCTCGACGCAGGCATCGGCACGGCCAGCGATGCGACGATGGCGATGGAACTCGGTTGCGACGCGGTGCTTTTGGCCACCGCCGTCACCCGCGCCGCCGACCCACCGACGATGGCCGCGGCCATGGCCGCCGCCGTGACGGCCGGGTATCTGGCCCGGCAGGCCGGCCGCATCCCCAAGAGGTTCTGGGCGCAGGCCTCCAGCCCGGCGCTATGAGCCGGTATGTCGCACTGGGCAGCTCCGTGGCGGCAGGCCCCGGTATCCGGCCGTCCGCCGACGGTGCGCCGTTCCGGGCCGGCCGCTCGGCGCGCAACTACCCGCACCTGGTCGCCGAACAGCTGGGCCTCGATCTGGTCGACGTGACGTACTCGGGCGCCACCACCGCGAACGTCCTCACCGATCCCCAGCACGGTGCGCCGCCACAGGCCGGCGCGCTTGACGGCTCGGAGGATCTGGTGACCGTCACCATCGGAGGCAACGACGCCGGCTACGTGCCTCTGCTGATGGCGGCGGGGCTGCCGCACATCGTTCGCCGCCTGCCTCTGTTGGGCGGAGTGGTACGCGAGATGCTCGACCCGACGGCGCGCGATCGGGCGTTGGTGGAGGTAGCCGAGTCGTTGAAGGAAGTCGGCCGCACTCTGCGTAGGCGGTCGCCGCGGGCCAAGGTGCTGTTCGTCGACTACCTGACACTGCTGCCGTCCGCGGGCACGCCCGCACCTCCGTTGTCCGATATCGACGTCGCACTGGGCCGCCGCGTGGCCGACACGCTCGAGCGGCTCACCGGAGATGCCGCCGCCGACACCGGCTGTGGCTGGGTTCGCGCGGCGGAGGCCAGCCGCGACCACCACGCCTGGTCGGCGAAGCCATGGACGACGAAGTTCGGTTTGCCGCTACCCGGCAGGCCGGCGCCGCTGCACCCCAACGCCGACGGCATGCGGGCGGTCGCCGACCTCGTCGTCGCGCACACAACCTGAAATCATGGCCTCGATGATCGAGTTGGCAGGCCTGACGAAAGTGTTCGGCCGAACCGTCGCCGTCGACGACCTGACCTGCTCGGTCGAGCCAGGCATGGTCACCGGCTTCCTCGGGCCCAACGGCGCAGGCAAGACGACGACCATGCGGCTGATCCTCGGTCTCGACCACCCGACAGCGGGCACGGCCACGATCGACGGCCGCGCCTACCGCGAGCTCAAGGACCCGCTGCACACGGTCGGCGCGCTGCTCGACGCCAGTCAGGCGCACCCCAACCGCTCGGCGCGCAATCACCTGCGCTGGATCGCCGCCACCAACCGGATCCCGGCCAACCGAGTGGACGAGGCGCTCGACATGGTCGGCCTGACGGCCGTTGCGGGCAGGAACGCGGGCACGCTGTCGCTGGGCATGAGCCAGCGGCTCGGCATCGCCGCCGCGCTGCTCGGTGATCCGCCGGTGCTGCTGTTCGACGAGCCGGTCAACGGCCTCGACCCGGAAGGCATTCGCTGGGTGCGCACGCTGATGCGCACGCTGGCAAGCCAGGGCCGTACGGTCTTCGTGTCCAGCCACTTGCTCGCCGAGATGGCCAACACCGCTGACCGGCTCGTCGTCATCGGCAAGGGCAAGCTGATCGCGTCGACGACGGTGGCGGAGTTCGTCGGGCGCTCCGGCGCCGACACGGTGCGGGTGCGCAGCCCGCAGCTCGACTCGCTGCGCCGGGTGCTGACCGACGCCGGGCTGACGACCGAGGCCGCCCACGGCTCGGCGCTGCTGGTGCGTGGCGCGGCGATCGAGGTCATCGGCGATCTCGCCGCCCGCAACGCGATCACCCTGCACGAGCTGAGCGCACAGCGGGCCTCGTTGGAGGAGGCCTACATGAAACTCACCGACGAGGTCACCGAGTACCGTGCGGTCAGCCAGTGAGCGCGGCCGCGGTACTGGAGGCCGAGCGAATCAAGCTCTCGACCACTCGGTCGGTGTTGTGGACGGCCGCCGCGGTGGCGGTGCTCAGCGTCGGTCTGGCCGCGCTGCAGGGGTCGACGGCATACGGTGCCGCGCCGCTGCCGCCGGAGAAGGCGGCGATCGGCGTGGTGGTGTTCGGTGTGCCGGTGCTGATGGTGCTCGCAGCGATGACGGTGACGGGCGAATACCGCAGCGGCATGATCCGCACGACGTTCATGGCCACTCCCGATCGCACCTTGGTGCTGGTGGCGAAAGCCACCATCGCGGCACTGTTTTCCGCTGTGTACGCGGCCGTTATGACGATCGTCGCGGTGGTGATCGCGCACGTGATGACCACTCCGCTGGCGGGCTCGCAACTGTCCTTCATCGACCCGGACACCTGGCGTCTCATCGGCGCGATCACGCTGTACGCGGCGCTCACCGCCGTGCTCGGGGTGGGCGTCGCTGCGCTGCTGCGGCATTCGGCCGGTGCGGTCGCGGCGCTGCTGCTGTGGCCCCTGCTAGTCGAGCCGATACTGGGGAATCTGCCCAGTATCGGCTCGGAAGTCGGGCCGTTTCTGCCGTTCGCGAACGTGCTGCGGTTCCTCAACGTGCAGTGGCTCTTTCCCACCTATGTGATGCCGTGGGGTGAGACGGGCTCCCTGCTTTATTTCATCGCCGTCGTTGCGGTCGTATACGTCGCCGCGATCGTCGTGCTGAACCGGCGCGACGCCTAGTCGCCTTGCGCCGAAACTGGTGCCTCTAATCGAAAGCTCAGGTCGCCGGGCTAACGTGGTCGCGATGGTGCGGAGATCCCTGGCGGTGCTGACGGTGGTTGTGGCCGTCGTGGCGCTCGGCGGCTGCGGCCGCCAGATGCGCTCACAGCAAGCACAGCCTTCCACCACCACGCAGACCGCACCTGCGACGCCCGCCACGGACTTCGCCACGTCGCTGCAGAAGCGGGTGACCGCCGATGCGATGATGGCGCACCTGAAGAAGTTGCAAGAGATCGCCGACGCCCACGGCGGCAACCGCGCCCTCGGCACACCAGGCTACGACGCCAGCGTCGATTACGTGGCCAACACGTTGCGGGACAAGGGTTTCGACGTGCAAACGCCCGATTTCGAAGTGCGTCTGCCGTTCGCGGACGACCCGTCGCTGACGGTCGCAGGTGACAACGTTCCCGCGAAGCCGCTCGAATACACCAAGGGCACCCCGCCCGAAGGGGTGTCGGGCCCGCTGGTACCCGCCCGTGTCGAGGACACCCCGGGCTGCACTGCATCCGACTACGACGGCCTGCCCGTCGCCGGTGCCGTCGTGCTGGTGGACCGAGGCAAATGCCCGTTCGGCGCCAAGCAGACCGTCGCCGCTGAGCGCGGCGCGGTCGCGCTGATCGTCGCCAACAACGAGGACGGCGACGAAATGGGTGCCACCCTCGGTGCGAAGACCGATGTGAAGATCCCGGTCATCAGCGTCACGAAGGCCACCGGCGCGCGACTTCGGGCCGCGCCGGGCCCCACCACGATCAAGCTCAACGCCGGTGTGCGCGACGAGCGCACGCGCAACGTCATCGCCCAAACCAAGACCGGCTCCACCGCGAACGTGGTGATGGTCGGCGCGCATCTCGACAGCGTGCCCGAGGGTCCTGGCATCAACGACAACGGGTCCGGTGTGGCGGCCATACTGGAAACCGCGGTGCAGATGGGGCCTTCGCCACAGGTCAACAACGCAGTCAGGTTCGGCTTCTTCGGTGCGGAGGAGTCCGGTCTGCTCGGCTCCAACAACTACGTCCAGTCGCTGAATGAGGATGCGCTCAAAGACATTGCGCTCTACCTCAATTTCGACATGCTCGGCTCACCGAACCCCGGTTACTTCACGTACGACGGTGACCAGTCCACCCGGCCGAACGACAACGACGGTGCGACGCGGGTGCCGGAGGGGTCGGCGGGCATCGAACGCACGCTCGTCGCCTACCTGAAGGGCGCAGGAAAGCCGCCCGAAGACACGTCATTTGACGGCCGGTCGGACTATGACCCCTTCACCAAGTCGGGTGTGCCTGCGGGCGGCCTCTTCTCGGGCGCGGAGGAAAACAAGACGGCCGCGGAGGCTGAACGCTGGGGCGGGCAGGCGAACGAGCCGTTCGATCCGAACTACCACAAGCCAACCGACACACTGGACAAGATCAATTCGACAGAGCTCGGGATCAACGGAGGTGGGGTGGCTTACTCGGTGGGTCTGTACGCGCAGGATCAGGGCGGCCGCAATGGCGTGCCGCTCCGGGAGGACCGTACGCGGCACGTCCTCGAATCATGAGGGCCATCCCCGCCGTCATCGCGCTAGTGGTGACGGCGTTGGCGGCGTGTTCAGCCACCGCACCCGCACCCGGGCCAGACCTACCCCGCGACATGGGGGGCAAGGTCACCGCCGATGGCATGTACACGCACCTGCGCAAGCTGCAGGAGATCGCCGACGCCAACGGGGGCAACCGGGCCGAAGGTACGCCTGGCTACGACGCGAGTGTGGACTACGTCGTGAAGGTGTTGAAGGACAAGGGTTTCGACGTCCAGACCCCGGAATTCGAACGGCTCGAGCGCACCGAAGGCGGCAATCCGACGCTCACCGTCTCCGGCCGCGGCTACCCCGTCGACCAGGCGTCGCTGCTCGTCCCGACCCCGCCGACCGGACTCAACGCGATCACCCTGCGTCCGCAGAAGGCGCCGGGTTGCACCGCCGCCGACTACGGCACGGTCCCAGTGAAAGGGGCGATCGCCGTCGTCGACGACACCGGATGCTCGGTGGTGGCCAAGCAGAACACCGCGATCGCAAAGGGCGCCGTCGGGATGCTTGTCGTCAGTGTGCCGGGCGCCGGCGGCAGCCCTGCGGGCTTGTTCACGTCGGGCTACTACCAGCAGCTCACCGTTCCGGTCGGTGTGATCGACAGGGACGCCGACACGGCGCTGCGTCGAACCAACGCGCCGGTGCGGCTGGTGCTGGACAGCAAACCGGTGACGGTGAAAAGACGAAACGTGGTGGCGCAGACCAAGACCGGCGACTCGAAGAATGTCGTGTTGGCGGGCGCGAACCTCGACAGCGCGCCGCGCAGCCCCGGCATCAACGACAACGGGTCGGCGGTGGCGGCGTTACTGGAAACCGCGTCGGCGCTGGGCGCGCAACCCGAGATCACCAATGCTGTGCGGTTCGTGTTCTGGGGCTCGGAGGCAGAGGGTGCGACGAAATACGTACGCGGACTGGACCGTGACCAACTCGACGACATCGCGCTGTTCCTCGGCTGCGATGCCGTCGGCTCGCCGAACGCCGGCTACTTCACGTATGACGGTGACCAATCCGGTCAGCTCAACCCCGAAATCCCGGTGCAGGCCGTGCCTTCCGGTTCGGCAGGCGTCGAGCGGATGCTGGCGGGCTATCTCAACCTGGGGGGTGTGCGGCCCGCCGACATGCCGTTGAGCAGAACCGCCGATTATGCGCCGTTCCTGGCCGCGGGCGTCCCTATCGGCGGGCTGACCACGGGGTGGTCGCAACGAAAAACCGAAGTGCAGGAGCGGCTTTGGGGCGGAAAGGCGGGTGTCGCGTTCGATCCGAACTACAACACGGCCCGCGACAACATCGATGGCCTCGACCGCGAGGCGCTGTCAGTGATGGGTCAGGCTCTCGCGTCCGCGATCGGCAGCTATGCGCAGTCGGTCGACGGCGTCAACGGCGTTCCGCCGCGGGAGCAGCGGCACCGGAGTATGCCCTAGCCACCCGCGTGACGAACTGGTACACGCCGTCCTCGTCGGGTGCGAGCGGGCCTGGTCGCGCGTGCGGTGAGGAGAGGCCACGCTGCACCGACTCGCACGCCGCCCAGTCCTGCCTGTTGGTCAGATCCCAAAAGTCGACCGCGTACGACGGATCGAAATCCGGTTTGGCGGCAACGTCTTTCGGGAACGCCCATGCGCACTCGACGTGGGTGCGATCGACGGCGAGCGGCGTCATCAAGTGCGTCATCACGTAGTCCGGGTGCAGGCTCACCAACAGGTTGGGATAGCCGACCAGATACATGACGGTGCGCAGCTCCTGCTCGGACAGACCCTGGATCGCGACGCCGCCGCTCTTGCCCGTCAGCGACATGGTCTCGGCGCCCTCGACGATCGACATCCAGCCGCCCATCCATGATCCCGGCAGCTCGAGGTTCTCGCCACTGGTCGGCGGGCTGATACGGGACAGCTCCGGATGAATGGTGGAGCAGTGGTAGCACTCCTGATAGTTCTCGGCGATGACCTTCCAGTTGGTGGCCAGCTCATAGGAGTGCCGGGCGACGACCGTCAGATCTTCTGGTCGATAGGAGCCGACGACCTCGTCCCAACCCGCGACGTGCGTGGCGAAATCGGCGTCTTGGCCGCTGGGGTCGACGAACAGCCAGCCGTGCCAGTTGACCAGCCGCAGTTCGGCGAGGCCGAACTGGTCGGGTTCGAAGCCCTCCATGTCGCGGAACCCGGGCGCGTTGCGCAGCCGGCCGTCCAGGCGATAGGACCAGGAGTGGTACGGGCAGACGATGGCGCGGCCCTTGGTGGTCGCATTGCATGCCAGCAGTTCGTGTCCGCGGTGTCTGCAGGTGTTCGCGAACGCGCGCACCGCGTCATCCTCGCCGCGGACCAGAAGGATCGCGTTCGGGCCGGTGCCCACCGCTTTCTGCGCCCCCACCGCCGCGAGGTCCGACGCATGGCCGACGCACGTCCATCCGGAAAAGATGTTGTGCTGTTCCCAATCGAACACCGCGGGGTCGACGTAGGACTCGCGGGGGAGCATGCGTGACTGGCCGAATGGCGCCAGCGCCGCGGCAAGGGCCTCGGCGGGTACCGGGGCCGGATCACCCTGTTTGAACATACAGTCAGCCTAGCCGGGCGCGGGTTGCAGGTCCAGACTTCTCCGCGCGAGCAGACGCAAAGGTCCCCGTTTACGCGGCGTGTCGGGTGCTTTTGTGTCTGCTCGGCGGAGAAACTAGAGCAGTTTCTCCAGCGTGATCGGGAGATCTGTGACGCGTCGTCCTGTCGCGTTGAACACCGCATTGGCGATCGCCGCAGGCACCCCGACGATGACCAGCTCGCCGAGACCCTTCACACCAAGAGGGTCGGCGATCGTGTCCTCGGCGGGCAGATAGACGGCGTCCAGAGCGGGTACGTCCGCGTTGACCGGAACCAGGTAGTCCGACATGTTCGCGTTGACGATGCGTCCATCGCGGTAATCAAGTTGGGTGCCCTCGAGCAGTGCCATCCCGATGCCGCCCACCATTCCGCCGATCGCCTGGCTGTGCGCAAGCTTCGGGTTGATCACCCTGCCGGCGTCATAGCAGCCGTAGATGCGCCTGATCCGCACGGTGCCGAGGGTTTCGTCGACGGCGACCTCGGCGAACACGGCGCCGTAGGCGGACATCGAAAAGCGCGCGTCCGCGTCATCGGGTGTCCAGGTCTGTTGCGTGTCAAGGCTTCCCCAGCCACGGCGACGCAGCAGATCCTGATAGCTCTCGCCGCGGCCCAGCTCACCGGTGTGGACCATCCGTCCGTCGGTGACCGAGACCTCCTCTGGCCGCAGCCCGTTCAGTGGCGAGCCGGGATCGACGACCGCGGTGCGCACGAGCCGGTCGCGCAGCATGTTGGCCGTTGTGAACACCGCCGACCCGACGCTCGCCATCGTCCTCGAACCCGAGTGCGACGGCGCAACGGGAAATCTGCTGTCGCCGAGCGCGAATCGCACCCTGGGCAGCGACAGTCCGAGCGCGTCCGCGGCCACCTGCGTCATCGACGTGTAGGTGCCGGGACCCATGTCGCTCGTGCCGCACTGAATGTCGGCGGTGCCATCGGCGTTGATCCGGGCCAGCGCCGCACACTCACTACGGGAGGTGTGATAGACCGCCGCGGCCATCCCGATTCCGATCAGTTGGTTGCCGTCGCGCGTAGCGCGCGGCGTCGGGTTGCGGCGTGACCAGCCGAACGCGTCGCTGCCTTGCCGTAAGCAGTCGGTGAGCCGGCGCGTGGAGAACGGCAGATTGTCGGTGAGATCGCGGTCTGGTTCGTTGCGCTGCCGCAACTCGATCGGGTCCGTCCCCAGCCGGAACGCAAGGTCGTCCATCGCCGACTCCAGCGCGAAGGCACCCGTCGTCGCACCGGGGCCACGCATGAACGTCGGCGGGTTGATATCAAGCGGCACAATGCGATACGTCGACCGCATGTTCGGTGAGCCATAGAGGAATCTGGGCCCCGTCATGAGGTTGTCCTCGTACGCGTTGTACCGCGATGTCTCGGTGTGTGCCTCGTGCACGATGGCATTGATGCGTCCGGACCGATCTGCACCGATCGCCATGCGCTGACGACTGGTCGGCCGGTATCCGATGCCGCTGTAGTACTGCTTCCTGGTCAGCACCAATTTCACCGGACGCCGAATCTGCCTGGCCGCGAAGGCGGCCAGCAGTTGATGCGGCCACGTGGTGCCCGCACTGCCGAAGGCGCCGCCGACAAACGGTGAGATCACCCGCACTTGATCATCGGGCACCCTGAACGCGGCGGCATAGGCCGTCTGCGCACCGCTGATGGTTTGCGTCTTGTCCCACACTGTAAGCCGATCGCCGTCCCAACTGGCGACGGTCGCCGGGATCTCCATGGGATTGTGGTTGTTGCGCATGATCGAGTAGCGCAGATCCGTGACCACCGCAGCGCTCCGCAGCGCGTCGTCGGCATCACCGCGGGCGTAGTCTTTCGTCCTGGTACCCGGCTTCTGTTCTGCTTGTGGCGCATCGATATTCGTCAGCTGTGCGGTTTCGCGGTACTTCACGTCCACGAGGGAAGCTCCGTGCATGGCCGCCTCGAGCGTCGTGGCCACCACGACCGCCACGGGCTGGCCGAAGCAGGACACCTGTCGGATGTCGTACGGCAGCTTGATCCCGCCGAAGTCGGTGAGGACGCGCAGCACTTCGCGCTCGCGCACTGCGGCCGCCGGGTCGATGCGGTCCACGCTGCCGCGCGCGATCGTGCTGCACACCAAAGCCGCGTACACGAGGTCCGGCGCGGGATTGTCGGCCGCGTACAGCGCCTTGCCGGTGACCTTGAGCCTGCCGTCCACCCGGGTCACCGGCTGACCCGAAACAACGGCCGCGGGCAGTGGCCGGGTCATGGCAGCCCCGCTACCGTTGCCAGCTGACGCTCGACCGTGCGCTTGACCAGTTCCACCTTGAACCCGTTCTCCGACAACGGTTTAGCGCCGTCCGCGGCATGTGACGCGGCATCGCGCCACAGGTCGGTACCCGCGGTCCGGCCGACAAGAGCTTGTTCGACCGCGGGCAACCGCCACGGCACCGTCCCGACGCCGCCGACAGCGACGCGGGCCGCGCGGACGCTGCCCGCGGCGATGTCCAGCGCCACCGCCGCAGACGCCAGCGCGAACTCATATGACTCACGGTCGCGCACCTTCAGGTAGCCCGACCGTCGGGCCTCCGGCACGACCGGCACCTCGATGGCAGTGATCAGCGCGCCTGCGCCCATGTTGTGTTCCTGATCGGGCGTAGTGCCCGGCCTGCGGAAGAAGTCCGCGATCGGAATACGACGCTCGCCGCCGCCCTCGCGCGTGATCACCGCGGCGTCCAGCGCGGTCAGCGCCACCGCCAAATCGGACGGATGGGTGGCGACGCACGCGTCGCTCGTCCCAAGGATCGCGTGGGTGCGGTTGCGGCCCCCGATGGCGGCGCAACCGGAGCCCGGCGTGCGCCGGTTGCAGGCGGCCGATACGTCGCGGAAGTAGAGGCAGCGTGGGCGCTGCATCAGGTTGCCACCGATCGAGGCCATGTTGCGGATCTGTGCCGACGCCGACAACTCCAGCGCCTGCGCAATGACCGGGAACTGTCCGCGCACACCGGGATGGGCGGCCAACTCCGACATTCGCACCAGTGAGCCGATGCGAAGTCTCGCGGGCTTGAGGTCGATGTCGCGATAGGGCAGTGCGTTGATGTCGACGACTGCCGCGGGCCGCTCGACGGTCTCGCGCATCAGGTCGATCAGCGTCGTACCGCCGGCGACGTAACGGGCTCCGGACGCAGCCGCCGCCAACGCGGATGACTCGTCGGAGGCCTTGGTGAACCGGAACGGAAACATGGCGGGCTAGATGCTGCGTGCCGCGTTCGAGACCGCGGTGACGATGTTGGTATAGGCGCCGCACCGGCAGATGTTGCCGCTCATCCACTCGCGGATCTCGGCCGGGGATCCGGTGTGGCCCTCCTTGATACAGCCGACACCCGACATGATCTGCCCTGCTGTGCAGTAGCCGCACTGGAAGGCGTCTTCGTCGACGAACGCCTGTTGCAGCGGATGAAGCCGGCCGTTGCTCTCCAGACCCTCGATGGTGGTGATCTCCGCGCCGTCGTGCATCACCGCGAGCGTCAGGCACGAGACCATGCGCTGCCCGTTCACCAGGATCGTGCATGCCCCGCAGGCGCCCTGGTCGCAGCCCTTCTTGGTGCCTGACAGGCCCGCGCGTTCCCGCAGCATGTCCAGCAGCGACGTGCGGTTGTCCACCGCGATCTCGCGGGCTTCGCCGTTGATGCGTAGCCGCACCACCGAGGATGTGGAAGTGTTTGCTTGCTGGTCTTCGCCGCAGCCGGCGATCAACGGGGCCGTCGCCACGACACCGCCGACCGCTATCGACGCACCGACGAATGTTCTTCGATTGAGGTCGACCACTCAGCCCACGCTAGGCAGGCCAGCTGTGAGATAGCCAAAACGCATACCAAACACATATGTGCGCTGGTCTGCGGAGCCTACAGCGCGTGTACTACGTGCTTGATCCGCGTGTAGTCGTCGAGGCCGTATGACCCGAGGTCTTTGCCATAGCCCGACGAGCCGAAACCGCCGTGCGGCAACTCCGAGCCCATCGGCGCGTGGGTGTTCACCGACACCGCACCGAATTCGAGGTCGCGCAAGAATCGCATTGCGCGCGAGTGCGAATCGGTCCACACGCTCGCGGTCAGGCCCTGCTCGACGCCGTTGGCCATCGCGATCGCCTCGTCGTCGTCGCGGTAGGACTGCACGGTGATTACCGGACCGAAGATCTCCGACTGGACCAACTCGTCGTCCTGACGCAGCCCGGCCACGACCGTCGGCTCCAGGTAGAAGCCGTCGCGGGCCGGCATGTCGCCCCCGGCGACGATCTTCGCGTACGCCGGCGCGCCCGCCAGCAGGTCCACCACCGCGCGCGGTGCGCGGCCGAGATCAGCGGGCCGACGGTCGTGCCGCGGGCGGCCTCGGCGAACCGCTGCACCACGTCGTCGTACACCGCCTCGTGCGCGATCACGCGGCTGGCCGCTGTGCAGTCCTGGCCGGCGTTGTAGAACGCGGCGAACGCCACCTGCTCGACGGTCGTGCCGAGATCGGCGTCCGCGCAGATCACTACGGGCGCGTTGCCGCCGAGTTCGAGATGAACCCGGGCGAACCGATCCGCCGCCGCCCGTGCGACGGCGTGGCCCGTCCGCGGTGAGCCCGTCACGGACACCATCGCGACGTGGGGATGCGCGGCCAGTGCAGACCCGACGTTCGGGCCACCGCAGACGACGTTGACGACGGGGTCAGCTCCGATGGTTTGAGCACCACGGTGTTGCCGGCCGCGACCGCGGGCGCCCACTTCCACACCGCCATCATGAATGGGTAGTTCCACGGTGTGATCTGCCCGCACACCCCGACCGGCTCGCGGCGGATCCTCGACGTCACGCCCTCGATGTACTCACCGGTGCTGCGGCCTTCCGGCACCCGACAGACACCCGCGTAGAACTTACGACATCGATGCTGGCGGAGATCTCCTCATCGCGCGTGGCGTCCGGCGGCTTGCCGGTGTCGGCGACCTCGAGGTCGGCAAGCTCGCCGATGTGCGCCTCGAGAATGTCGGCCGCCCGCAACAGAAGTGCGGAACGCTCGGCGGGGGTGGTGGTGCGCCACGACCGGAACGCCTCACGCGCGGCGGCGACGGCGTCGTCGACGTCGGCTGCGCCCGACTCGGTGGGCGACGTCGGTGCCGGTGGCCGGGTCGATCAGCTCGCGGTGAGCACCGTCGGCTGCAGGCATGCGGCGACCACCAATGACGTTGTGATCACGTGATTACACCCCTCCGGCGAACGGGCCGCCGATACCCGTGTCCGTGGTGGTGGTGTCGGACCGGGTCATGTAGCGGTATACGAGGAAGCCAACCACCACGGCTGTCAGTGCAGCCAGCAGCAACAGGGTTGCCAGCGCATTGAGCGCAGGCGTCGGTGCAGCGCGTGCCGTGTTGTAGATCTTCACCGAGACCGGCTCGGTGGCGGCGTTACCGGACAGATAGCGCACCAGCACGAAATCGTCGATCACGTCGGCGAACACCAGCACGGTGCTGGCGAAAATCGCCGGCAGCAGCATCGGCAGGATGATACGCCGGAGCGCGCCAAGCGGTGACGCCCCGAGATCCATTGCGGCTTCCTCGTATTGCGGGCCGATGGTGGCGAGCCGGGCCCGCACCAGCACGGCGGGGTAGGACACCTGGAAGGTGACCAGACCGATGACCTGCGCGGTGGTTCCTAGCTCGACCGGGACCGCCACCGTAGTGATGACGAACAGCAGGGAAACGGCGAGCAGAACTTCCGGCAGTACGAACGACAGCAGCATCAGGAAGTTGGCACCCGCTGGGAGCCTGCCCCGCCAACGGTCGATGCCGATCGCGAACAGCGCACCGAGGGGAACGGTGATCAATGTTGCGATCACACCCAGCTTGATGGTCTGCAGCAATGCGGTGTGCAGCGCGGCGTTGTGCCAGACCGACAGCGAGTTGTCGCCCCAATACCAGCGGAACGAGAATCCTTGCCACGTCGTCCTGGAGCGGCCGTCGTTGAATGAATACGCCACCGCGATGATCACCGGCAGCAGCGACCACGCCAAGTACCCGGCGGTGATGGCGACGAGGAACCGCGGCGGCCGCCACGGGTCGTTCCACCACGTCACGGGAGATATTCGTGCTCCTCTCGTCCGCAGCACACTCATACCGACACCTCGTCGCGTCGGGAGGTCACTCGGATGTAGTAGAGCATCGGCAGCAGAGCTACCAGGAACACCAACATCACGAATGCGCCGGCCTGCCCCGTTTGTCCAGGCGACTGGACACTGTCGTTGATCAGGTTGCCGACCATCGCGGTCTTCGGCGATGCCGAGAGCATGTCGCTGGTGAAGTAGTCGCCGAGCATCGGCAAGCAGGTCAGCAGCACAGCGGCGACGATCGTCGGGCGACACAGCGGCAAGGTGACCCGCCAGAACGACGAAATCCGGTCGGCGCCAAGGTCACGCGACGCCTCGAGCATCGGCTGCGACAGCCGGTCGAGGCCGGCGAACAGCGGCAGGATCATGTACGGCACGTAGCCGTACACCAGTCCGAGGATCACCACCACGGGCTGGCCGGTCAGCCAATTCACCTGGGGATCGAACAGGCCGCCGAGGCGCAGCACCTTGTTGAACAGGCCGTCGTCCTGCAGCAGGTTCACCCACGCGAACATCCGCATCATGTAGCTGATCCAGAACGGCGCGATCAACAGGGCCAGCAGTAGGCCTTTGCGCTTGCCCGAGAGTCGCGCCACGTAGTAGGAGACCGGGAACGCGATCAGTAGGCACAGGCAACTGGCGACCAGCACGAAGATGAGCGTGCGAAGGATCGCGGGCCCGAATACTCCGTTCGGGCCCACGATGTGGGTCAGCACGTAGGTGAACTGAGTGGGATCCCATTCCAATGGGTTCCACACCGGCACGGGTGTCCGGAAGATCGGGTCGACCTCACCGAAGACGATGCACAGCACGACATATAGCGGAAAGATGAAAAACGCTGCGAGCCAGATGATTCCGGGAGCGGCTAGCGCTGTCCAGAGCCTGCTGCGGCGTTCGCGAGGCGGCGGCGGCGCCGCCCGCGATGGCGCGGTGACTACCGGGACCGCCACTTTACGTCAGGCCCCGCCTCCGGCCTTGAATGCGCGCCAGACGTTGTGCCACGCGGCGTCGTTGGCCGGATCGAGTTCCAGCAGCCGGTAGCCCGTGTCGAAGTATTCGGGCTTGACGACAGCGGACTTCAGGTTTTCAGGAATGAACCCGCTCGAAACGAGTGAGTCGGGGTTGATGTTGTTTTGCGGCGGCTGGTAGCCGGTCTGCGCGAAGTTCTGCTGGGCCACTTCGGGATCCAACAGATGGTTGATGAACAGGTGTGCCAGCACCGGGTTCTTGCCGCTGCGGAGCGTGATCAGCAAGTCGTTGTCCACCAAGCCTTTCCCGTCTGCGGGGAACCAGTACCGCAGGATGTCGGGGCTGACACCCTCGGGCATGTAGCTCAGCGCGCTGTTGATGATGTCGCCCGACCACATCTGGCAGAGCCCGATCTGGCCGGCAGGCATATCGGAATACATCGTGATCGTCACCTTGGGTGAGGTCGCCGCCACCAAGGCGTTGAGCTGATCACCGACGAGCTTGAGGTCCTCGGCCGATGTGGTGTTGACGTCGTTCTTGCCCGCGCGCAACAGCACCATCGCCATTGCGGTGTGCCAGTCGTCGATGATGGCGGTCTTACCCTTGTACGTCGGATCCCATAGCGAGTCATAGGGATTGGGCAAGGCACCGATGTCGGCGGGTATCTGGTCGGTCCGCCATCCGATGCCGGTGGTGTAGATGAAGTTCGGCGCCGAGAAACGCCATTCCTGGTCATACCAGGGGTTGGTGAAGGTCGGCCACACGTTCTTGATGTTCGGGATATAGCTGTGGTTGATCGGCCGCGCCAGGCCGCCGGTCACCAACTTGCTGATCTGGTCGTAGCTCGGGAAGTAGAGGTCGTAATCGACGTTGCCTCCGCGGATCTTGGTGAGCGCCTCGTCGGTGTCGTTGAACGTCGAGATCTGGACTTTGGTGTTGTATTTCTCTTCGAACGACTTGACGGCATCCGGGCTGAGGTAGTCGGCGTAGTTGTACACCTGCAGCGTCGCGCCCTTCTCAGGCGCCAGACCGTCGGCGATCGGTTTGTTGTCCGCGGGGATGTCCCACTTCACGGGGTGGTCCGGCGCGGCGATCGTCAGGGTCGGCGCCGATGACGACGACTGTCCCGACTTGGAACAGGCCGCGATGAAACTGCCGAGGGTCGGGGCGGTCGCGGCGAGAATTGCGGCGCGCGCCAGGAACTGTCGTCGAGAAGTGGGCTCTGCCATCTGGGGCCTCCCCGTTGCTTTCACGCCTTGTTGCTGGTAGGACTCTCGCATAGACTGAATGCTCAGTCAACCGTTCGGGAGCGGAGGTTTGACCGTGTCTTCGTCGGTGGTGGAAAGCCAGGAAACCGACATCGTTAACCAGCTGATCGCGGCCGAGGAGCAGGTGTTCCTGCGCCGTCAGCCACGCAGCACTGAACTCATTGCGCAGGCCCGCGAACACCTCGCAGGCGGCGCGACGTCCAACTGGCAGATCGCCGAGCCACAGGCCGTCTGGATGAGCCACGGCAGCGGCTCGAAGGTCTACGACGTTGACGGCAACGAGTACGTCGATATGCACGGCGGCTACGGCGCTTCCATTGCTGGGCATGCGCATCCGGCGATCGTCGAAGCGGTCAGCGACCGGGTGCGTCGCGGCACGCACTTCGCGCAGCCGACCGAGGACGCCATCTGGATAGCAGGTGAGTTGTCCCGTCGCTTCGACCTTCCGCTGTGGCGCTTCGCCAACTCGGGCACCGAGGCCACCATGGACGCGGTCCACCTTGCCCGCGCCTTGACCGGACGCGATCTGATCATCAAGGTGGAGGGCTGCTATCACGGCCACCACGACTCGGTGCAGGTGTCGGTGCTGCCCGAGGCCGACGAGATCGGTCCCCGCGATCGTCCAACACCGGTACCCGGAAACTCCGGAATCGCCTCGGCGATAAGGGATCTGGTGATCGTGGTGCCGTTCAACGATGTCAGCGCCGTGGCACGTGCGCTTGCGGAGCACCGCCGGCAAGTGGCGGCCATGATCGTCGAGCCGGTGATGATGAACGCGGGCATCATCCCTCCGGACGAGGGATATCTCGAGGTCATCCGCGACCTGCTGCACGGCGAAGGCTCGCTGTTGATCTTCGACGAGGTCAAGACCGGCTTCACCACAGGGCCTGGCGGCGTCACCGCCTTATCGGGCGTCGTCCCCGACATGGTGTGCCTGGCCAAGGCGCTGGGCGGCGGCATCGCGGTTGCGGCGATAGGCGGAACTGAGACCGTGATGTCGGCGATCGCCGACGGCCGCTACGAGCAAGTCGGCACGTTCAACGGCAACCCGCTGGCAATGGCTGCCACCCGCGCCACCCTCACCGACGTGCTCACCCCGCAGGCCTATACGCACCTCGAGGCACTCGCCGCCCGGCTCCGCACCTCACTGGAAGCCGTGATCGCCAAACACGGTTTCGGATGGCACGTGGTGACCGTCGGCGCTAAGGGCTGCGTGACGTTCCGTCGCGACCGGGTCCGCGAGTTTCGCGACTTCCTCGAGATCGACGCCCGACTCGGCCACTTGCACTGGCTGATGCAGCACAATGGCGGTGTATTTCTCCCGCCATGGGGGAAGGTGGAGCAATGGCTGTTGTCGGTTCAGCACGACATGGACGATGTCGACCGGTTCGCCGCGAACTTTGCCCGGTTCGCAGAGGCGGTCCCGCGATGATTGGCCGGTTTCCATGAAGGGCGGGGCGATCAGGCTGGAGAGTCTGGTCAAGTCCTTCGCCGGAGTCCCCGCCGTCACGGGCATCGACCTTGACATCCCGGCCGGGCAGTTCTACTCGCTGCTCGGGCCGTCGGGTTGCGGTAAGACGACGACGCTGCGCATGATCGCCGGCTTCGAAAAGCCGGACTCCGGCCGCATCGAACTCGACGGCCGCGACGTCGCGGGGGATCCCCCGCACAAGCGTCCGGTCAACACCGTCTTCCAGACCTACGCGCTGTTCCCGTTCATGACGGTATGGGACAACGTCGCATTCGGGCTGAAGTACCAGAAGGCCTCGCGCGACGAGTCCAAGCGCCGCGTCGGCGAAGCGCTGGAACTGGTTCGTATGACGGACTTTTCCAACCGGCGTCCCGCGCAGCTCTCGGGCGGACAGCAGCAGAGGGTCGCATTGGCGCGTGCCCTGGTATTGCGCCCACGCGTGCTCTTGCTCGACGAGCCGCTTGGCGCGCTCGACGCCAAGCTGCGCAAACAGCTGCAGCTGGAACTGCGCGCGGTGCAGCGTGAGGTCGGCATCACGTTCGTGTACGTGACCCACGATCAAGAGGAAGCGCTCACCATGAGCGACCAGATCGCGGTGCTCGCCGAGGGCCGGGTCGAACAGATCGGACCGCCGCAGGAGATCTACTCCGCGCCTGCCACCACATTCGTTGCCGGATTCCTCGGCGCCGCCAACATATTCGAAGCCGACGTGCTCGAGGCTGGTGGCGGATCGGCGGTGTGCTCGGCGCTGGACACCCGGCTCGGCGCCGCGGTCGACGCCACGGCGATATCCGGTGCGGCCGCGATCGTCATCCGGCCGGAGCGCATCACCCTGCAGGACCCGGGTGAGCCAATCGGACCTGGCCGCAACGTCATTGGCGGCGTCGTGTCGCAGGTGGTCTATCTCGGCAACTGCACGCAGGTACACGTCGACGTCGGCGCGCCCACCGCGCTGATCGTCGAGGTCGCCAACCACGCAGGGCCAGGCTCGGTGGCCCATGAACCCGGCGCAAGGGTCAGCTGCGTATGCACCCACGACGCGGTGCGGGTGCTGCAGCGCAGCTCGGCGGTGCCGATCGCCGATCCCGTGGCCGAAGAGCTCGGCGCGCTCAGCTCTTCTTGACGGCCCTGACCTTGCCGTTCAGCCGGTTCTTCTCGGGCGGCAGGTTCAGTTCCCGCTCGGCGAAGTGCATCGCTATGTCGTAGGCCAGGTCGGAGTCGACCTCGGGATCTTCGAGGGCGACCTGGATCGACAGCCCGTCGAGCAGCGCGGAGAACTCCAGTGCGAACATCCGCTTCTCTTTCGCGCTCAATTGGGATGAATCGAGCGCGTGGACGATCATCTTGCGCCAGCGCGAGTCGGCTTCCGCCCGGCCTGCCTTGATCTCGTCGTGCCGGAACGCCTGCGCCCACAGGTCGAACCACAAGCCCCATGCGCCGGGTATCTCGTCCCATGCGCCGGGTATCTCGTCCGAGCCTTCGGGCACACATGTCCACTGGATCAGCAGCGAGAGCCGCTCGCGCAACGACGGGACCGCGGCCAGCATCTTCTCAGCCCCTTCGTAGAACGATTCTTCCGAGTAACGCAGCGCGTCGACCAGAAGGCGGTCCCGGGTGCCGAAGTAATAGATGACAAGGGCCGAGCTGACGCCTGCGCGCCTGGCGACATCGGCGATGCGGGTATCGCCGAAACCCCGCTCACAGATCAGCTCCGCTGCGGCACGGAGCATTTCGATGCGCCGGGCTTCGTTCTGCTCGGTCGCGGGCGCGGGATCGGCCATGGCGTTGTCTATTCCCTCCCAGTGCAGCACTCGCACTTGTCTGTAGCCTAACACTTGATTAGATTGAACAGTCAGTCAGGACGGAAGTGGGGCTCTCATGTCGAACACCTACGACGCTCTCGTCATCGGCGGCGGCCACAACGGTTTGGTTTCCGCCGCGTACCTCGCCCGGTCGGGAGCCAGAACACTGGTGCTCGAGGGACGTGGCTCGCTCGGGGGCGCCGCCACCACCGAATCGCCATGGGAGGACGCACCGCACCTGCGTGTCACGCGGTTGTCTTATGTGATGAGCCTGATGCCGCCGACCATCGTGCGTGAGCTCGATCTGGCCCGGCACGGCTACAAGGTCCACCCGATGGGCCCGTACTACCAGGCCTTCCCCGAGGGTGGCTCGCTGACGATCTACGAGGACGACCCGGCTCGCACGCATGAACAGCTGGCCAAGTGGTCCAAGAAGGACGCCGACGCGTGGCCCAAGTGGAACGCCTGGCTGGAGGGCATCGCGGACGTGATGGGTCCGCTGCTGACCCAGGTGCCGCCGAACATCGGCTCCCACCGGCCAGGCGACCTTCTCGACCTGGCGAAGCTGGCCTGGAGCCAGCGCGGAATCACCGTGCGGACCACCGCCGACGTAACGCGGTTGCTTACGATGAGCATCGCCGACCTGCTGGCCGACTGGTTCGAATCACCCCAGATCAAGGGCGCGCTCGCGGTCAACGGCGTGATCGGTACATGGGCAGGCCCGTACGAACCGGGCACCGCCTACGTGATGGCGCATCACTCCATCGGCGATGTCGGCGACGGCCAGCTCGGCAGCTGGGGATACCCCGAAGGCGGCATGGGTGGTGTCTCCGCAGCGATCGCGAAGTCGGCCCGCAGCTTCGGCGCCGAGATCCGCACTAACGCCCGCGTCGCGCGGCTCATCGTCCGCGGCGGCCGTGTGCACGGTGCGGTCCTCGAGAATGGCGATGAGATCCACGCGCCGTTGGTGGTCACCACGCTTCACCCGAAAATCGCCTTCCTCGACCACATTCCACGTACCGAGCTGCCCGATGACTTCGTCTCCGATATCGAGCACTGGAAGACCCGCAGCGGTGTCGTGAAGATCAACCTGGCGTTGGCTGAGCTGCCGAACTTCACCGCCGACCCGAGCAGTGGTCTGGCCGAGCACCACACCGGTTCGGTGGAAATGGCGCCGACGATGGAGTTCATCGAGGCGGCCTTCCAGGACGCCCGCGCCGGTCGGCCCGCCCTGCTGCCGTTCTCCGACGGCGTCATCCCGACCACGTTGGACAAGACGCTGAATCCCGATGGCACACACATCATGTCGTTGTTCACCCAGTGGGTGCCCGCGGACTGGTGCGAGGCACCGCACACCGAGGAGCTGGACGCCTACGCCGACCGGCTCATCGACCTCTACGACCAGGTCGCACCCGGCTTCAAGTCGTCCATCACGCATCGCGACATCGTCGGCCCGTATGAGATGGAACAGGAGTACGGGTTGATCGGCGGCAACATCTTCCACGGCGAACTGTCGCTGGAGCAGCTGTTCCACATGCGGCCCGCCCCCGGCTACGCCGACTACCGCACCCCGATATCGGGGCTGTACAACGGTAGCTCGGGTACGCACGCCGGCGGCGGTGTGTGCGGTATCCCGGGCTGGCAGGCGGCCCGCGCGGCGCTCGCCGACCAGAAGCGAGGCCTGAAGCGGTTCCGGCGCGCTTGATGGACGCACGACGCCGGGCGGTTGCGACCATGCTCGGCGCCAGGTCGATCGCTGTGGTGGGCGCGAGTGCCCGCCCCGACAGCTTCGGCGCGCGAATGGTCCTCGAGGCCCAACGGGGCTCGGCCCGTGTGCATTTGGTCAATCCGCGCTACGACCACGTCGGCGCGTTACCCTGCTTGCCGACGCTCACCGATCTCGACCAGGCTGTCGACGTGGTGCTGCTCGGGGTGGCCGACTCCGCGGTGTTGGAGCAGTTGGAACTCGCGGCTGCGACCGGTGCACGGTCGGCGGTGCTGTTCGGGTCCGCGCATGGCCTACGCGAGAAGATCGCGGCGACAGCGACCGAGGCAGGCATGGCGCTGTGCGGGGCGGGCTGCATGGGATTCGTCAACAACGCGCTCGGTGTACGGGCCCTCGGCTATCTCGAACCAGATCCGCTGCCGCAAGGCGGGATTGCACTCATCACCCATTCCGGCTCGGCGTTCTCGACGTTGCTGCGGGCGCGTCGTGGCTTCGGATTCCGCCTCGCGGTGTCCTCCGGACAGGAGGTCGTGACGGACACCGCCGACTATGTCGACTATGCGCTGGCCGACCCCGAAACACGGATCATCGCGCTGCTGATGGAGACGCCTCGCTCGGTCCCGCGACTGCGCCGGTCTCTGCTGCGCGCCGCTGAACAGGACGTGCCGGTGGTCATGCTCACCGTCGGCGGGTCGCCGCGCGGACGCGCGATGGTCGCTGCGCACTCGGGTGCGCTGGCAGGCGAACACGCGGCGTGGCAGGCCTTCTGTGCCGCCACCGGAGCGGTGCATGTGAGCGATCTGGCGGAGTTCACCGATACGCTCGAACTCTTCTCTGCGGGACGGCGGTCGCGCGGCGGCGGTGTTGCGACGGTGCACGACTCGGGGGCCGAACGCGCGCTAGTGGCCGATCTCGCGCACGAACTAGAGGTGCCGTTCGCCGATCTGGCGGCTGACACGCTCGCCGCACTCGGCGGAATGCTCGACGACGGTCTGGCGCCGACCAACCCGCTGGATGTCTGGGGCACCGGCGCCGACACCCGCAACCTGTTCGGCTCCTGTCTGCGTGCGATGGTTGCCGACCAAGGGGTCGGTGTCACGGCGCTCGCTGTCGATCTGGTCACCGAGTACGACGGTGACACCGCGTATGCCGACGCGGTACTGGACGTCGCGAACGATACCGACGCCGCGCTGGCGGTGCTCGCGTCGGTGCCGTCTGCCATCGACGCACCCACGGCGCAACGGCTGCGCGACAACGGAATCCCGGTGCTGGAAGGTTTCCGCAGCGGTTTGGCTGCGCTCGGACACCTGACGCGCTGGCCGTTGCCGGTCGACCGGCAGGATGAGCGGGGACGCCTCGAATGGCGAATCCCGAAGGGGGCCGACGCGTTCGGACTGCTGGCGGCCTACGGGATTCCGGTCGTGCAGACGCGGACCGCCGATTCGATCGGTGGAACTCTGGCCGCGGCCGTCGAGCTCGGCTATCCGGTCGCGCTGAAAACGCTTGGTGCCCTGCACAAGAGCGACGTCGGAGGCGTCGCACTCGATCTGGCCGACGACGCCGCGCTGAGCCTGGCGTACATGGCGATGGCGCAGTCACTCGGTCCTGAGGTCACTGTGCAGCCGATGGCCGCGGAGGGCGTCGAGGTGTCGGTCGGATTCGTGAGGGACGACGCCTTCGGTCCGCTGGTGGTTGTCGCCGCAGGCGGCACCATGGTGGAGTTGGTCGCCGACCGGGTGGTCGCGTGCCCGCCGGTGTCGCACGCGGGGGCGCTGGCCCTGCTCGACCGCCTCAGAATTCGCCCCGTGCTGGCCGGCTGGCGCGGTGCGCCGGCCGTCGACGTCGACGCGCTGGCGGGTGTGATCGTGGCTTTCTCCGAGATGGCGATCGATCTCGGAGGCGTGCTGGATGCCGTCGAGGCCAATCCCGTCATCGCCTCGCCGCGCGGCGTCGTCGCGGTCGACGCACTGGCTCAGGCGCGTCGGGCAGAATCCTAGAGATGGCGTGGGACTTCTCGACCGATCCGGACTTCCAGAGCAAGCTCGACTGGGTCGACGCGTTCTGCAAGGAGGAGGTCGAGCCGCTCGAGTACGTGTTCCCGTACGCGGTCCGCTCGCCGGATCCCCACGTCAAGGCCTATGTCCGCGGCCTGCAACAGCAGATCAAGGACCAGGGGCTGTGGGCGATCTTCCTCGACGAGGAGCTGGGCGGTCCGGGCTTCGGCCAGCTGAAGCTGGCGCTGCTGAACGAAGTCATCGGGCGCTACCCGGGGGCGCCGCAGATGTTCGGCGCCGCCGCCCCCGACACCGGGAACATCGAGATGCTCGCCGCCTTCGGCACCGAGCAGCAGAAGAAGCGGTGGCTGGAGCCGCTGCTCAACCAGGACATGTTCTCGGCGTACTCGATGACCGAGCCCCAGGGCGGCTCCGACCCCAACCTGTTCAAGACCCACGCAGAACGCGACGGCGGGGAATGGGTGATCAACGGCGAGAAGTGGTTCACCTCGGCGGGCCGCGTCGCCGCCATCCTCTTCGTGATGTGTACGAA
>Ga0207675_100000422_pt1 | contig 40963 bp, 42 predicted proteins | sample KBSSwiS42_FD_184305 | JGI IMG/M metagenome (GOLD analysis project Ga0207675, IMG submission 184305) | Switchgrass rhizosphere microbial communities from Kellogg Biological Station, Michigan, USA - KBS Switchgrass S4-2 (SPAdes) (version 2) | ecosystem: Host-associated > Plants > Roots >...
TGTCGTCAAGCTGATCCTCGAGCCCCGCTACCAACGCCCGCTCTTCATCGTTTGAAAAGTTGCCTATTAAGTTGATCTTTGTTTTGTAGACAAAAGGCTTTCCCGGCTGGTATTTTTTTACAACGGTACAGGATCCGAATGCCACAATCAGGGAGAAGGCAAGAAATGCTTTATTGGAGAGACTATGCAAAAAAGGCTTTCCGGATACCATAATTTAATTGAAACAACAATGCTGGGAAAATCGCGAGCCAAATATATCCAAAGTTTAGGCCAGAAAAAAGTAAGAGACTCAGAGGGAATGTTTATCGCAGAAGGCCCAAAAATTATTGATGAACTATTGATTTCGGCTAAATCCCATTTACAAGAAATCTACGCTGTGAGCAGCTGGATCGAAACGCATCATGAGAAACACAGGGACGTCCGCGTTACCGAGGTAACCGAAACGGAACTGCAAAACATTTCCCAATTAACAACTTCGAACCAGGTGCTGGCGGTTGTTAAGAAGTACGAAGTTATCGCGGGCCTTTTATCAGAAGGGAAAGTGTCGTTGGTGTTGGATACCATCCAGGATCCCGGAAACCTGGGCACCATTATCCGGATTGCCGATTGGTTTAACATAGAACAGATCATTTGCAGTAGGGAATGCGCCGATATGTATAATCCCAAAGTTGTGCAATCCACCATGGGAAGTTTTGTAAGAGTTCAATTGTTTTATACGGATCTCCAGGAGTGGCTGGAACAACAGCGCGGCATAAGAATTTACGCTTCTGCGATGGAAGGAAGAGACATCACCACAATGGACAGGATTACCGAAGGACTGATTATAATTGGGAATGAGTCAAAGGGTATCAGCCCGGATATTATGAAGCTGGCAAATGTACAAATAACCATACCGCGAAAAGGCAGAGCCGAATCACTAAATGCTGCTGCGGCAACAGCAGTCATTCTCTCCCATACTACTTGATTCGCCGTAATTGAGTAGCAGAATAAGAATACCACGGTAAAAGAGGCAACTCGCGGAGAAAATGTTTAAGCAAACCTGATTGCCTGGACGGGTTGAATTTTTTTGACTAATACGGTTGGGATCGTCAATACCAGGAAACACACCAATAATGTCCCGCCACAAATGGCACCTACCTGCCACCATACAATTTTAACAGCTGCCTCGCTCAGGTAGTATGCTTCTTCTTTTAGTTTGATGAAACCAGTCGCATCCTGAAGGTATAATATGCCAAGGCCGACTACGGCACCAATGACAATGCCCGTAACGGTGATGATCAAAGAATGTTGGAGAAATATCTTTTGTACTGTCCAGTCCGTTGCTCCAAGCGATTTTAAGATGCCAATCATTCTCACTCTTTCAAGTACCAGGATAATTAAACAAGTGATCAGGTTGATCAGGGCAACAATGATCATAAAACCGATCAGTACGTTTCGCGTAACATCCTGCATGTTGAGCCAATCGAAAATGTTAGGTGAAACATTTCGCACACTCTGCGTATCCCAGGTAGGAGGGAAGTTTTCCAGGTAATAGATTTCGTCAGCTACATCGTCAATCTGTTTGTAATCCTTCAGAAATATTTCATACCCGCCGATTTGATCCCGGCTCCAGAAGTTTAAGCGCCTGATCAGTTTTATATCGGCAATCGCGAATGTCTTGTCAAATTCTTCGATCCCGGTTTTATAAATGCCCACCACGGTTAGTTTGTCAGAACCTATTTTTTGTTCTCCCGTTCGGTCGGGGGGCCGGATAAAATAAATCAAAATCCGGTCGTTCAACTTTAAGCCAAGTTGTCCTGCAGTGTAGGACGATAATAGGATCTCCCGGTTATAAGAGCTGTCTTTAAATTGTATGGTTCTGCCTTCCTTAATAAAGTCGCGGATGTGGTCAAAATCATAGGTGCTGTCCAATCCTTTTACAAGCACGCCTTCCATTTCATCCTTCGTCTTAAGCATTCCGTATTTCGTGGCAAATGGGTGAATACTTGCTATCCTGGCGTCTTTTTTTATAATATCAACCAGTGAATCATTTTTTACCAGGGGAGTTTCTTCTGCAATGAGGGCCTTAAAGGGTTGTTTTTCCTGGATGCGAATATGCCCCCAGAAACTAAAAACTTTTTGGCTCACTTTTTCCTGGAATCCGTTGGCAAACGCCAGCGTAATGATCATGACGGCCACGCTGATAACAGTGGCTACTATGGAAAGCCTAATAATGAAGCGTGAAAACGAGCGTTGCTGATTAAAAGCTATGCGGTTTGCTATAAAGCCTGCAACCTTCAAATTGTTGGGTTTGTCTTATTAATTGAATTCAGCTGGTGACGGGGAAAAACTACGCACCGGGAACAAAAATAAGCTGATTAAAATATTTGCCTGTTTATTAAATCTTTTTTTGCAATATTGTGAATTCATTAGCACGATACCAGATGAAAAAAATTCTTTTAGGAGGCTTTTTTGGATGCTTCTTCCTGGTCGGCAATTCACAATTGCCTGATCACATTTACAGGCCCAATATTCATTCTGCCAAATTGTTTAAATGGGGCGATTTATACGCGTACCCGATATTGATGCTTGGCAGCCCCGAACAGCTTGAACTTCATTTTGACGACCTGGATGGTGATCTAAAGAACTATTATTATAGTTTTCAACTTTGCAATGCCGATTGGACGCCTGCCAATCTTCCCACATTAGATTATACCCGCGGTTTTCAATCAGTCAGGATTACTACCTATCGCAATTCATCAATCTCATTTACGAGGTACACACATTACTATGCTGGTGTTCCGGATCGAAGTTCGCTCCCGACAAGATCGGGCAACTATTTACTGAAAGTATTTTTAAACAACGATACCGCTAACTTATGTTTTACGAGGCGTTTTTTGGTGGTTGATACAAGGGTGCAGATTGCTGCAAAAATTAAGCAACCATTCAGTTCACAGTTGTTTCAAAGTCATCAGCGCGTCCAGGTTGCAGTCAATACAATTCCTGCCAAGATCAACATATTGCGACCCGACGAATTAAAGGTGACGGTTTTGCAGAATAACATTTGGCCCGCCGGCGTCATGCTTAACCGTCCTTCCATTTTTCGTGGGAATTATTTCGAATATAATGACGATGCCATCACTTTCCAGGCCGGTCGGGAATGGAGATGGATTGATGTGCGTAGCCTGCGACTCATGAGCGACAGAATGCAGGATATCATTGACACCAATGACAACCGAACCGAGGTAATTGTGAAACCTGATACAGAAAGAAGAAATCAGATTTACTTATATTATAACGATCTGAATGGAATCTATACGATAGAAAACATGGACGGGAATAATCCATGGTGGCAAAGCGAATATGCATACGTGAAATTTACCTATGTGCCGCCGGGTAAAACTGCATATCCGGGGAAAGACGTCTATATTTTTGGAGAGCTCACTAATTATTTGGCTGATAGTAGTGCTAAAATGGAGTTTAACAGCGAAAAAGGGGTCTATGAAAAAACGTTGTTTCTGAAGCAAGGTTATTATAATTATTCTTATATCACATCTGGGCTGGAACAAAAGCCCGGCGAACGCCTCTCATTTGAAAACACGGAAGGCAATTTTAATGTAACTGAAAATAATTACACAGTCCTAGTCTATTACCGTCCTTTTGGGGCAAGAGCCGACGAATTAATCGGCATCGCTTTTCTGAATTCTCTTATCAGGTAGAAGACGGCAAACCTCAAACATCAAACAATAAACCTCAAACTTCTCGCTTATCTTTGCGCCGGCAGGTCTTACACGACCAGCTCCTGCTGAACCCTCCCAGGGCCGGAAGGCAGCAAGAGTAGGTGGTTGAGCGGTGCGATGTGAGTAGCCTGCCTTTTTTTAACCTTGTCACCCCGGAGGGAAAATAGTCCCCGGGGAACCTTCAAATATTTAAACGGAAATCCGCTATTGCGACCTACTGTGTATGAAATTTTTTCTTGATACGGCCAACCTGGCCCAGATAAAAGAAGCTAACGAACTTGGAATACTTGATGGCGTTACAACCAACCCTTCCCTAATGGCAAAAGAAGGTATCAAGGGCCAGGAGGCTGTCTTTAATCATTACAAGACCATCTGCGAAATGGTAAAAGGTGGTGATATTAGTGCCGAAGTTATCTCTACCGAATTCAATGCTATTGTCGAGGAAGGCAAGAAACTGGCATCCATCCATCCCAACATCGTTGTTAAGGTTCCAATGATTAAGGATGGCGTGAAAGCTATGAAATGGTTTACAGACAACGGTATTCGTACGAATTGCACCCTGGTGTTTTCTGCGGGACAGGCGATACTCGCTGCAAAGGCGGGAGCGGCCTATGTCTCACCTTTTATTGGCCGGATAGACGACTCCAATTGGGATGGTGTGGAGCTTATCGCACAAATTTCCCATATCTATTCAGTGCAGGGTTACAAAACGCAGATATTAGCCGCTTCGATTCGAAGCGCTCTTCATATTGTAAAATGTGCCGAAGCTGGAGCTGATGTGTGCACATGTCCCCTGGATTCCATACTAGGATTATTGAAGCACCCATTGACCGATATCGGGCTGGCTAAGTTTTTAGAAGACGCAAAAAAGTCAGCTTAACCTGGCAATTCTGTAAAGAGTTGAGGACCGTTTGGAGAATATCAAACGGTTATTTTTTGACTATTTCTTCTTCTGTTTCGCTTTACCTTTCGAGGATTTCATTACCTCCTCAACCGTGGGTAACTGCTCCGGGTCGGGCTTCCTTTTTATCCAAATAGTTTTTTCTAACGACAGGCGCGGATTATTTTTCAATACTGCCTTTATGGTGATAGCCTCTTCTCCGAAATCAGCCGGTATGATTAGCTCATTGCCTGAAAATTTGCACGCCGAAGCGGAAAACTGAACCTCGTCGGAAGTGAGCGGGATCCATTTTCCATTCGACAGCTTTCCGTCTACATTAATATAGTTGTGGGTGCCTTTTTTCAGGCTATCAGTATAAAGATTAAAATAGATACTGTCTACCCGCTGGGCGTGTAGTTCGACCGCCAGGACGCTCAACATTATAAAGAGAATAAATCGGGCCAATACTGTCGTGTTTTGAATAAGACGCTCCGCGCAGATTAAAGGTACGACGACCACCGACTCTTAACTTTTTGCTCACTATATATCGCCGGATTCGAGCCCTGCTAGGTTATTCCCTCAACACTTTTGTGCACCAATCCTGATCTGGCTGACCTCCGAAAAAGGGGGTGGGCATGAACTGAAATATTATTATTATTACTTAGGTAATGATTTTAGTAAATATGCAAAAAATAGTAGTGAAACTAAGTACTAAAATAATTAGTCTATACTTAGTGCATAAATATGTAATATAGAACAAATTATAATGATTTTCTTATGTTTAATTTTCAATTAAAATCTAAGAAACTAGGCATTTATAGGAGGATTTTTCGTTTTTGGAGCGTATGAATGCCACAATCGCCTTAAAAATTTGATTATTGCGATAGATACGATGATTATTTAAGTAATTACTGAGCAGTAACATTAAATTATATTTTAGTTTTATTTGACAATCATCTGCTTGGGAACTACTGAAGAGCAACGGAGGATAACTCTATTAATTTCTGGAATGGGGATCTAACAGAAGCCAGTCAACCCGACGGAACGTTAACATTCTTCGCTCATGTTGAGAAGGATTGCTTTAGGGGATCAATTTAATTCGGACAGTTTCGGATGGGAAAACGATTTCGAATGGAGAGCTGGCGGCGAACCGATCCGTCCGTAGCCTGGCTCGACAGCTAACTCTATTTTTGGGGTTAGAAATTGAAAGAAAAATTCGCAGGCAAACGACTACCTCGTGGTCAGCAGTAGCTTGATTGATTCGATTATTAAGGTGTGTGACCGGCAATTATTTTCCGGTCAAAATTTCTCCAATACTCTACTTTTGTGCGGTTAAAAAATTTACCTCATAACACCCTGTAAAGTTTTCAATGACCAACTCTTACATGGATCTGGTTCAGCAGACCTTCAATTTTCCCCAGGACGGCTTCGAAGTTAAAAATGACTATCTCCAATATAATGGTGTCGACCTGAAAGCCCTGATCGACAAATATGGCACACCACTGAAACTGACCTTCCTGCCGAAAATCAACATGCAGATTCAAAAGGCAAAGACAATGTTTGCGGCGGCCTTTAAAAAGCATAAATACGAAGGGAAGTATTTTTATTGCTATTGTACTAAAAGTTCACATTTCTCTTTCATCGTAGAACAGGCCCTGAAAAACGACATACATATTGAGACTTCTTACGCCTACGATATCGACATAGTCAAAAAGCTCTACGAGAAGAAAAAGATTACAAAAGACATTTATATCGTATGTAATGGATACAAACAAAAGGAGTATACAAGGCGGATTGCGAACCTGATCAACACTGGTTTTACCAATGTGATACCGGTGCTTGATAATAAAGAAGAGCTGAGAGAGTATGCAAAAACCGTTAAGTTGCCATTCAAGTTGGGAATACGCGTAGCAGCTGAAGAAGAGCCCAATTTTCCATTTTATACGTCGCGGCTGGGTATCCGGGCAAAGGATATCCTGGAATTTTATGTAGACAGGATTGAAGGGTACGAAAGCAAGTTCCAGCTAAAAATGCTGCACATTTTTTTGAATAAAGGTATCAAAGATGATATCTACTATTGGAGCGAGCTAAATAAGATAATTAATCTGTATTGCCAGTTAAAGAAGATCTGCCCTGAGCTTGACTCTATCAATATTGGTGGCGGTTTTCCTATTAAGCATTCACTTGGTTTCGAATACAACTACCAGTTCATGATCAATGAAATTGTGCGAAATATCAAGGTAGCGTGCAGGAAGGCTAAAGTACCCATGCCAAATATTTTCACCGAATTTGGAAGTTTCACAGTAGGAGAGAGCATGGCTCACATTTACAGCGTAGCCGGCGAGAAGGTCCAAAATGACCGCGAAACATGGTATATGATTGATTCATCCTTTATCACGACGCTTCCCGACACCTGGGGTATCGGAGAAAAATTCCTGATGCTGCCGGTCAATAAATGGGATGTGGATTACCAGCGTGTAGTACTCGGCGGCATTACCTGTGACAGTCATGATTATTATGATTCGGAAGAACACATCAACGAGGTCTTTTTACCAAAATTGAATAATGGTGAACCGCTGTACGTTGGATTTTTTCATACAGGCGCTTACCAGGACCAGATTAGTGGTTACGGTGGTATCAAGCATTGCCTGATTCCCTCGCCCAAACATGTTATTGTCGATCACGACCGCAATGGTAAAATGATTGACTGGGTTTATGCCAAGCAACAAACGGCACAAAGCATGTTGAAAATTTTAGGTTATACAAAATAAAAAAGCCCCATGAAAAAACTTGTTGTTCATCAAAGGGCTTCTTTTTAATGCTACCTGCGCGAATATTGGCGATAGTAATTTTTGTTGCCTTTCTTCCAGTCATTATATTCCCTATGACGATAATAACCCTTACCCACATATGATCTGTCGAGGTAATACCTGTTGTCGTAACCCTTCCAATACATATATCCCTGGGGATTGCGATAGTAATATCGACCATCGTAATACCTTCGGACGGAAAGCCCGGGATTAGAGTGGATGATCAGTGAAAACTGTGGTTCATTGGGAGGATAATAGTCGGCATAGGTGTTCCGGCGACTGGAACTGCAACTGGCTATAAGTGCCGCTATCGCAAGCAAAAAAGCCGCTTGTACAATTCTTACTCTTTTCATAGTGAACTATTTTATTTTACAGACGTCACCCGAATTATCTGAAAAGCCTAAAGCTTGTTAATATGAAATGCATTTTAATAATGTTAACATTTCTCAATCTTTCCGTTTTGCTTCATGCGCAATCTGCAGAAGATTCAGTTAAAGCAGTAATAAATTCTTTGTTTGCAGGGATGAAAGGTGCTAATGCAGACATGATTAAAGCAGCATTTTCTGACAGCGCAATTTTGCAAACCATCTCACGCAATAAAGAAGGCAGGATGGTAGTGGTTACAGACAAAGTCGATGATTTCGCGTCGCTGGTAGGCACGCTGAAAAAAGACTCAGCTGATGAACGAATTGTGTTTGGGGTAATAAAAATTGATGGTCCCCTTGCCATGGCATGGACACCTTACAATTTCTTTTACAATGGAAAATTCGATCATTGCGGTGCCAACTCATTCCAGCTGGTGCGTTTAGACGGCCTTTGGAAAATTCAATATTTGATTGATACCAGGAGAAGGAAAGGCTGCGAAAACTAGCGATCATTTCTTTTTCAACCGGTATTTCTTGTTCACTTTATTACTATTAAAATAGTCCGTCAGCTCTTTCTCTGACATATCGGTCACCATTTCGACGGGAACGTCAACTAGCTGCACCTGCACCTGCTTAAGCTCATCGCGAAGCTTGTTGATTTTTTTTACGATATCCGGGTCTTTTTCGCCGATAATCGTATTATCATTTAACATGTATTCAAGCCGTTTAATGGAAGCCCGCACCACGGAAGCCTGGTTTTGCTCCACCGTTTTCGGAGGTGACGTTGCTTCCTTGATCGGCGTCAGCGCCACACCCACACTGGGTAATATGATACCAACATTTTTTGTGGACTCTGTGTTAGAGGTAGCCAAGATTGTTCCTGTAAGTGCAGTGGCCGCGACTGTAAGATCAAAGCCTGTCCTTACAGACTTTGTCTTTCGTAGTTGTTTGTCAAGTTGAAAGAACAAATATTTCAGCTGCATCACATACACACGAATGTTGTTGGACACTACGGCATGTTCCTGCACGGCAAAAGGATAATTCAAAGCATCTCTTACAACGAGCTTCATGAGGGCGGTGTCTCGTATTTTCAGTCTCGTGGACCCGATGAAACTGAGGATTATTGTTCGTTGCCTGGCGGGGCTATTTTCATTCACAAAATCATATGGAGGTGTCCATGTGAAGATATCATCGCAATGCTTTACCAGCGTATAACCGGTGATCGGAACATCGCTGCTGAACAGGATATCTTCAATGGGAAAGTTCCCGGGATCACATAAAACATCAAAGGTCACAGGCTTACCTTCTTCAACTTCGAGATTATTAGAAACTGTAAATTTTAATTTTGGCTGAAGAACTTCAGTATTATAAAATATCAATGTAAAGCTGGTGTCAATCTTTTCATTGGGATTAGAAAGATTCTGCACGCCCACTTTAACATTATACTCCTGGTCATATTTCAATTTACCTGAAAGGAAATAGGATTTGTCGGCTTTGAAGTTGAGCGTGCCGTTGTCTTTGTTAATTCGCAATCCCACCGGCGAATTCCTGATGAACCAGTAGTATTTACTTTCATCTTTATTAATAGCAAGTTTATAGGACAAAATTGAATCTACCTGCAATGTAAAGAAAGGGTTGAGGTTTGTTATACGAAGCGCGGTGTCCGTTGTTGCCTGGGTGAATGAAATGGTGTCGTGGACCTGTGCAACTGCCTGATACGAAAACAAAACTATCGACAGAAACTGCAGCCAGTATTTGATCATTACAGTTCTCTTTTTTTAGCGCCGCGAAGGTAAAGTATTTGGATAAAAAAGCGATTCCTCCCGGCGGGCTTTCCCAATAATAAACCCCATCGTAGAAACGACGGGGTGTAAACCAAAACCAACTGCTTATGAGAAAATTTTTATTCGTGTCAAAAGTTATTGAATGCTTATTTGCTGTGCTGGAGTTTTGACTTCTTCCTTCTTCGGAAGGTTTAATGTTAATATACCATTAACATATTTTGCATCAATTCCTGCTGCATCAGTTTTTTCATCCAATGTAAAAGATCTTTTAAATGACCTGTAATTGAATTCTTTCCGGATTTGCTTTTTATTGTCTTCCGCTGTTTCGTTCTTCTTCTCTGCGGAGATTGTCAAAATCTGGTCATCTACGGTTACTTTGAAATCTGCTTTTTCAAAACCGGGGGCGACAACCTCAATGTTGTAGCTTTTTTCATTCTCAGCGACGTTCACCGGAACTAATCCTTTCCATTCGCGTTTAACATCTCCACCGGTAAAGACGGGTAAATCTGAAAAGAAGTCATCAACAAGATTGTTAAAAGATCTGTCGAATGGCCTGCGGTTAAATTTTACGAGTGTCATAGTATTCGTTTTAATTTTTTTGATTTTACAGGTAGGAATTTCAAAGTACATACCAGCGGCCCATTTATGTCTTTTTAGCCAAATAAAGGCATTGAAGCTGTTAATTGCATGACATTATTTCACCAGATCACTGTATTTCCTGACATAATTTCCATTTATTAATCAGCATCGAACTTTTTAATTACTTTTGCGTTGCTAAAAACAAATATTCGATATGTATCCAGAAGAAATAGTAATACCAATGAAGGAAGAGTTAACAGATAACGGGTTTACCGAGCTGTTAACTTCAAAAGATGTGGACGATCAATTATCAAAAAAAGGTACGACCCTTGTTATGATTAATTCAGTGTGTGGTTGTTCAGCGGGAAGTGCACGTCCTGGTGTACTGATGGCCGTGGCGAACGCCAAGGATAAACCAGACTATATAACGACAACTTTTGCAGGCTTTGATATCGACGCAGTGAAAACACTGCGCCAACGCCTGCTGCCTTACCCTCCATCGTCTCCGGCTATTGCTTTATTTAAAGACGGACAGCTTGTTCACTTTATTGAAAGACATCAAATCGAAGGTCGGCCTGCCCAGGTTATTGCTTACAACCTGCTTGGCGCTTTCGAAGAATATTGCAATTAATTTTTATTACCTGAATAATACAGTAGCTGCCATATTGTTGGCGGCTATTTTATTTTACAGAAGCTACCTATTTCCATTGTATATTCGCCTGCTTATTTAACAAGTACAGGCCGATGTATCCTAATCTTTATTTTGCTCTCAGAGACCTTTTCGGAGTCGAGTGGACCTTTCTTCGTTTCGTAAATTCATTTGGATTTTTTGTTGCCATTTCTTTTATCCTGGCGGCTGTTACGCTTGCGGCCGAACTGAAACGAAAAAGCAGCCAGGGGCTTTTGCATCCTACAGAGATCCAAATGATGGTTGGCGAACCTGCGGGCGCCGGTGAATTGTTGTTGAATTTTTTGCTTGGTTTCTTACTTGGATTTAAGATTTTGGGATTGTTTGTAATGGACAGCTCAGCCACAGAGGATCCACAAGCGTTTATCTTTTCTGGTATCGGAAGCTGGCCGGCGGGAATCTTGCTTGGATTGTTATTTGCCGGTCTAAAATGGTTCGAAAAGTATAAACGCAGGCTTCCCAAACCTGAAAAAAGAACAATTCGTATCTGGCCACAAGACCGGGTAGGAGAGATGACAATTCTTGCGCTCGTCTTTGGTCTGTTGGGGGCTAAGCTTTTCGACATTTTTGAGAACTGGAGTGATTTTCTGAATCACCCTTCTTCGTATTTACTTTCACCATCAGGATTAACGTTTTATGGCGGTCTGATTTGTGCCGCCCTGTCTATATGGATCTATGCAAGAAGGCATAAAATTCCTTTCTGGCATTTGAATGACGCTGCCGCGCCGGGATTAATGTTAGCATATGGCGTAGGCCGTCTAGGTTGCCAGGTTTCAGGCGACGGGGACTGGGGCATTGAGAATACTGCAACAAAACCATTTAGCTGGCTCCCCGATTGGTTTTGGTCTTATACCTATCCCAATAATGTGAACGAGGCAGGGTACCCTATACCTGGATGTGTCGGCAAATATTGCAATGAATTGAGGACGCCCGTGTTTCCCACGCCGATCTACGAATCGATAGTTTGTATCCTGTTGTTTTTGTTGCTCTGGTCGGTCAGGAAAAGGCTAAAAACACCGGGAACCCTTTTTGCTCTTTACCTGATGTTAAATGGTTTAGAAAGGTTTTTCATTGAAAAGATCAGGGTCAACACGAAGCTCAACATATTTGGATTTCAACCGACACAGGCTGAAGTGATATCGACGCTATTATTTGTTGCAGGTCTTGTCCTTTGGATTCTGTTAAGAAGGAAGGCCTCCCCGACAAAATCCACATTATAGACAGGTTTTTTGAAATGATTTTTTGATACCGCACACTTTTTTCATTTGATCACGAAAGCTTCTCCCAGTAAGGATTACAGCCCGAAGGTTGAACTATTCGAAAACGTTTGCGGCTTGCTGAATTTTAGTTAATTATTCACAGGGATTATGAGATTCGGCGGTTGCGATGTACCTTTGCCTATACCCGGACGATTACTTTTCACTACACTTGCAATATTCTTAAACCAGGACTGGTATTTTTTTGTTTACTACTAAACAGATTATATTACTATGAGGCAGCTTAAAATTGCTACCCAGATAACGAACAGGGACTCCCAGGCCGTCGAAAAATATCTGCAGGAGATTTCAAAAATATCGATGATTACGCCTGAGGAGGAAACTACTCTTGCTCAGCGTATCAAAATGGGAGACCAGAAGGCACTGGATAAACTGGTTCAGGCCAACCTTCGCTTCGTGGTTTCTGTGGCAAAACAGTACCAGCACCAGGGTTTATCATTGAGTGACCTTATCAACGAAGGAAATCTAGGGTTGATCAAAGCTGCTCAGCGTTTTGATGAAACCAAAGGATTTAAATTTATTTCATACGCCGTTTGGTGGATTCGTCAATCTATCCTTCAAGCTTTAGCTGAACAGGGAAGACTTGTTCGTTTACCTCAAAATAAGATTGGAACTTATAACAAGGCCAATAAAGCTTACATGGCATTCGAACAGGAACATGAAAGGGAACCTTCCACCGAGGAACTTGCTGAGCTGCTTGAAATGAGCGAAACCGAGATCAATAATATATTTCAAAGTAACACACGTCACACTTCTTTGGATGCGCCGGTGCATGAAGCAGAGGATGTGGCAATGGGTGATTTACTGGAAGGTAGCGATGATACCGATGACGACGTAATGAAGGATTCATTGAGGAATGAAATTCGAAGAGTTTTAAAATCGCTGAGTCCTCGTGAAGCTGAAATCGTAAATGCATATTTTGGATTGGACGGTGAGCAGGGCGTTACGATTGAGCAAATTGGTCAAAAATACGACCTTACCAAGGAACGTATTCGCCAGATTAAGGAAAGAGCGATTAAACGGTTACAAAAGGCACGTTACAGTAGCGCTTTGAAAGCGTATTTAGGTTAAAAGTTAGCTGCACACGGATCAAAATAGCAAATCTCCGGTTACACGGAGAAAATTGGTGGGTTATACAAAACAGCTCCGATTTCGTTCAAAGATGAATTGGGGCTGTTTTTTTTATGCGGCTTCCCCTCTTTTGATCGCAGTACAATTGCTTGCTTCCCTGATAGACCGCCCTCATGTGCATTAATATCCCGGTTTGGCATTTTCCTTAAATAAACTTTCTTTTGCAGTCATTGTTTTAAATCGGGAATAACTCCTCCATATGGCAGATGGGTCAGTAGAAAAGCTGGATGTATTAATAATCGGAAGTGGACCGGCAGGGTATACAGCCGCCATTTATGCTTCGCGTGCAAACCTTAAACCGGTTTTGTACCAGGGCATTCAGCCCGGTGGTCAACTGACAATTACAACCGAGGTCGAAAATTATCCCGGATATGCAGATGGAGTTCAGGGTCCAGAAATGATGGTGGATTTTGAAAAACAGGCAAAGCGAATGGGAGCTGATATTCGTTATGGAGTAGCAACTAAAGTTGACTTTTCATCCATGCCGCTTAAGGTTGAGATTGATGAAGAAAAGTGGATAGAAGCAAATGCTGTTATTATCTCAACCGGCGCTTCAGCCAAATGGCTGGGACTTGAAAGTGAACAGCGACTCAACGGATACGGTGTTAGCGCCTGTGCTGTTTGCGACGGTTTCTTCTTTCGGGGTAAGGAAGTAGCAATAGTTGGTGCAGGAGATACCGCCGCTGAGGAGGCATTATATCTTTCCAAACTTTGCACCACCGTGCACATGCTCATTAGAAAAGACCAGATGCGCGCCAGCAAGGTTATGCAGGACAGGGTCATAAAAGCGCCTAACATAAAGGTTTACTGGAACACGGAAGCTGACGAAATACTCGGTGATAAAACGGTAAATGGGATCCGGATAAAGAATAACAAAACCGGTGAGTTAAAAGAAATATCAGTGAGTGGATTCTTCGTCGCTATTGGGCATCAACCCAATTCCGAAATTTTCAAATCATTTGTTGATATGGATGATGCCGGCTATATCAAAACAATTCCGGGTACATCCAAAACAAACATCGAAGGTGTTTTTGCCGCAGGCGACGTGCAGGATAAGATCTACCGGCAAGCGGTAACAGCCGCAGGCAGTGGGTGTGTAGCTGCACTTGATGCAGAGCGCTATCTTAGCGCGAAAGGAATTCACTAGCATCCCGATAATTAAATGTTTGTGGTTTTTCTTTCGCCAGGTATTCAATGCTGTAGAGCATTTAAAACAAATTATTAACCTCCTTCAATGTCACGCCTGCTAACTATATCTCTTAAAAACGTTCGCTTCCGCGCTTATCACGGTGTTTACCCTGAAGAAAGACAAAAGGGAAATGACTTTGTGGTCAATTTGCAGGTAAGTTATGTTCCAAACGCCGGCACGATTGTTTCATTAAGTGATACCATCGATTACAGTAGTCTTTTTGAAATAATCAACACTATTATGCAGCAACCCGTCGACCTGCTTGAATCATTGGTGAAACAAATGGCCCAGGCTGTACATAAAAATTTTTCAGGAATAAACGAAGTAACTGTTTCGGTAGAAAAGTTAAATCCTCCGATAGACAGGTTTTCGGGGAGTGCAAAAGTTACGTACACAGAAAAATTTCAAAATAGATGACTGCGGGAATGAGGTTTAAATTCTGTATTCGATGTTGACACGTAGCTAGTAGGGCTATCAAAGTGAATGATGCCTGAACCTGTTTTAATAGTTCACAGGCAATTGTTCCATGTAGCTTCCCAGTTCAATATGATCGTCCTTGGAAAATGGGCTGCCGGTGTTCCTTAGTTTCAGGATACGTGCTACTTTGAAATCCCGGTAATCTTTACGCAGGTGACACCATGCGATGACATGCCAGCTAAACGCATAAAATATCAGCCCAATTGGTTCTGCCATTCGTTTGCTTACTTCTTCACTATTGCTTTTATAATCAATTTCGAGGATGGATTTTGCCGATATCGCCTGCTGGATGACCGACAAATACTCAAAATCGGGTCGGATGCACGCGGATATCTGTAACCTTATATTTTCGGATAATAATTCAATATTTTCTTTTTGTGTGGATCTCAATACAGCTTTAACCTTGTTCATTCCGCTGGTATAATGTTTTTGAATAGATCGGTCTGCAAAAGCGCCGACCATGGTTTCCATCAAGAGGAATGCGCGGGCTTCTTCATTTGTAAATGATACCGGCGGAAGAAAGTAGCCCTGCACAACAAAATATCCTTTCTGCTGTTCAAAGCTGATAGGAATTCCGGCTTCACCGAGCGCTTTTATGTCCCGGTAAACAGTGCGTATGCTCATTTTAAATTTGTCAGCGATTTTTTCTGCCGGAACAAATTTTTTTGATTGAAGCAACGTGAGAATTCCAAAAAGCCGGTCAATGCGATTCATAGTATCTGCTTACGAAAAATATGAGAAATGGCAGGTTCATCGATGCAAGTCTTCTATCGTTAAATATATTTATTCTTTTTCAAACGATAAGGTTCCCGCCCCAACGTCATGGGGAGGTGCCATTAATACACAAGGAAGCTTTTTGGCTGCGATCCGGGGAGGTTGGACAATGAAACTGCCCGCAGACCCACGTTCATTAGAGGCGTCTTAATCAACTGCTTCGGGAGGGAAACCCACAAGTGCAATTTGCGCCGGTCGGACTGTCAATTTTGCACATTTTTCCGCACGGCACAAAGATTGACAATCCTAACTAGCCGGGCACACCAGGCTTAAACAAGAAAATTAAAACTATGGGAAAGATAATCGGAATAGACTTAGGAACGACCAACAGTTGCGTTGCAGTGATGGAAGGCAACGAGCCTGTCGTTATCGCTAACGATGAGGGACGCCGTACCACGCCGTCCGTTGTGGCATTTTTAAAGAACGGCGAGCGCAAAGTGGGAGATCCGGCTAAGCGCCAGGCGATCACCAACCCTCATAATACCATAATGAGCGTAAAGCGTTTCATGGGTCGCCGCCATGATGAAGTGACAGAAGAGATCAGTCACTGGAGCTACAAGGTGGCAAAAGGTGACAATAATACCGTACGAATTGACATCGACGGCCGACTTTATACGCCGCAGGAAATTTCGGCAATGATCCTTCAGAAAATGAAGAAGACTGCCGAAGACTACCTGGGACAGGAAGTTTCAGAAGCTGTAATTACGGTTCCTGCATATTTTAATGACGCCCAGCGCCAGGCTACCAAGGAAGCTGGCGAGATCGCCGGGTTAACCGTTCGCCGTATTGTCAATGAACCTACCGCAGCTGCTCTGGCGTATGGTTTGGATAAAGGTGGCAAGGATCATAGAATCGCCGTTTTCGATCTCGGAGGTGGAACCTTTGATATTTCAATTCTTGAACTTGGCGACGGCGTGTTTGAAGTAAAGAGCACCAATGGTGATACCCACCTTGGAGGTGACGACTTTGATAAAGTGATCATGGATTGGTTGGCTGACGAATTTAAAAAAGACGAGGCCATTGATCTTCGCAAGGATCCTATGGCTTTGCAGCGTTTGAAAGAATCCTCAGAAAAAGCCAAGGTGGAATTGTCTTCTTCTTCTGAAACAGAAATCAATCTGCCATATATCACGGCAGTAGATGGTGTTCCAAAACACCTGGTAAAAAAACTCAGCCGTGCAAAGTTTGAACAGCTTGCTGATAATCTATTCAATCGCTGTCTGAAACCATGTGAAGCTGCACTTAAAGATGCGGGTATGTCGACTTCACAGATAGATGAAGTGATTTTAGTTGGAGGTAGTACGCGTATTCCCAAAGTACAGGAGATTGTTGAGAAATTCTTCGGGAAGAAGCCTAACAAGGGTGTGAACCCTGATGAAGTGGTTGCAGTGGGTGCAGCAATCCAGGGTGCAGTGCTGACGGGCGAAGTTAAAGATGTTCTTTTGCTCGATGTTACGCCCCTTTCGTTGGGTATCGAAACAATGGGCGGTGTAATGACCACACTGATTCCGTCAAATACAACTATACCGACCAAGAAATCGGAAGTGTTCAGTACGGCCAGCGACAATCAACCGGGTGTACAAATTCACGTGATGCAGGGTGAACGTCCAATGGCCAAGGATAACAAGAGCCTCGGAATTTTCAATCTCGATGGTATTCCGCCTGCACCCAGAGGCGTACCACAGATTGAAGTGATATTTGATATCGATGCCAACGGTATCCTTCATGTTACAGCCAAAGATAAAGGGACAGGTAAAGAACAGAAGATACATATCGAAGCAGGTAGCGGTTTAAGTAAAGATGAAGTTGAAAAGATGAAGGCCGAAGCTAAGGCTAATGAAGCCACTGATAAAGCTGAACGCGACAAAGTAGATAAGCTGAATGCTGCCGATAGTATGATATTCCAAACTGAAAAACAGTTAAAGGAATATGGTGAAAAGATCCCGGCTGAAAAGAAATCAGCCATTGAAAAAGCGGCTGAAAAGTTGAAGGAAGCACATAAAACGCAAAACCTCGCAGAAATCGATAGCTCAACAGCGGAATTGAATGCTGCATGGACAGCAGCCAGCCAGGACATGTACAACTCGACCCAACAACAAGGCGACGGAGCACAGCCCGGCGAACAACAACAGCCCGGAAATAACGGAGGCGGCGGTGCAAAAGCGGGCGAAGATGTAACGGACGTACCGTACGAGGAAGTGAAGTAATAAAGAATTTTTATACAGGCTAGTTAGGATATTTAGCCCTTGCCGAAATGCAAGGGCTTTTTTATTCCGAAGTTGACACAAGATCCGGGCGTTCTTTATATCCGTTATTCCTTACTCTTGTCATAGTAGGAATACCCGTTTGTGAGAACAGGCTTATTTGTTCTCCATGCCAATAGATATTAATGGCCATTCACTAAGCAAAACCTTCAATTCATTCATTTGCGCATTTTTTTGGCTTTACGACGATGTAATTTTAGTTCACCAATTAAAAATTGAAGACTATTTAAAAACAGCATTAAACCTTTGATCATGAAAAAAGAATTTTTCTCATCTTATCCGGAGTTGAAGAAGGAGGAACTCAAACAGCTTTGTACTCTTGTAGATGAAACATTAGCCACGGACATCACATTGCCGCCAGACAAAGAAAAAAAATCAACTTTTGGAATTGCCGATTTGTGGAATATGCAGAAAAATCTGATAACAGCTGGCAGACGCTGGAACGGATTCAGAATTTATTATGTTCGGCGTTAAAACGTAATTGCATAGTGATTGTTATGCAATTGCTTAATTGTTAAAGCAATCGTAACGTTCGTTTCGTGTTCTCAATTCCTTTGCAATAAAGGAATTTTGTTGTATATTTGCACCAGCAATTTGAGCATTATAAGTACCTAAAAATGGGATGACCAAGCTTGCTGCTTGCCTCTTCTAACGATTCCAGTTGTTTTCTCCCTCTGCCGCTCAAAAGAAAGTCATTAATTAAAAAAGGAGATAAATCATGAAGGATGATGTTATGCCATCTGTAGTACAGATGGAGTATGGACAATTACAAGACCTGCTGAAAGAAGTAAAGGAAACAATTGCTAAGGGCGTTAAATTGCCCGAACCGAAAACTAAGAAATCTTTTGGCATTGCAGACATGTGGAAAATCCGCACAAATGCAAAGTCTGCCAGCACAATGTTTAGAGGATAAAAAAATCTCTTAAGCTTATTTCGTCTTTATGACGATGAGGCGACGGTCAAGTAATATGCAAGCCGGTGGCCCAATAGCAAGGGCCCCGGCTTTTTTATGTAACGCGTGATCTATACCTGTCCGAAAATAACGAGAAACGCAAAGATCACGCCCGGTATCCAGAACAGTATGGTTAGGAGTATGCTGACCCAGAATTTCCAATTTATTTCATCTTCGTACAGGTAAACAGCCAGCGGAGGTAAAAGTATGGCCAGTACTATCAGGACCCATGGTTCAACGTCGGTATTGACACCACTTTTTCTTTCAGCTCTGTACTTCCTGATCTGTTTTTTTGCGTTTTTGATGCGGGTTTTTCTTTCTTTCCGCGAAAGACTCTTGAATTCATCTATCGCCGATTTTACAGATGAAGGATCGGGTTCGCTTGTTGCAGCAGCAGCCACGGAAGATAGTGGGACTGACAATGCAGCAGATGAATAACCGGGAACAAGAATACTAAGCGTAAATAGTGCTAGTGCAAGAATAAGTGTCTTTTTCATTACAGTCGGATCGGTTTTTAATAAGTTGGGAAAAGGTTTTGGGTGGTAACGATTAAGATAAATGTGCGGATTTCCTGGATCAGAAAGTTTTTGGCAAACGTCAATTAGGTCACATTATATCCATCGCCTTCACAAAGGCAGTAGTTTGAAAAGGAAGTATCAAGGTCAACCATTCCCAATGCGAGTAAATTGCAAAAATCAAAGCCGCGGTGGCCGCAAGGAATATTAGCCAGTATAAACCCCTTTGCTTCTTTTGTTGCTCCATGTCTTAAGTTTTGACAAAAATAAGCTGTGACTTTTGAAAGAAAAAAAAGTGTTTTAGAGCTTGAGGAGTTCGCTTTCTCAGGATCATAAAAAACATGCCTGGTTACGCCTGACAGGATAAGATTTTACCCGATAATTACGACCAGGGCAAACCAGGTAAATTCCTTCCAGTCGGGCGTCTTCAATCCCAGTTTCCTAACGGTAGTCAAGTGAAGTAAGTATTCGGACGAGTTTTTGTATTGAACAAAGAGCTCCAAACCTATTATCGTGAACCTATCAGTATTCGCCTGCAGCTCACTTTCCGTCCCACTTCATACAAACGGCTATTCCAGGAAAAGTCCGGGTTTATCAGGAAAATGCTTTGGCAAGAATTATACTTTAATTCAATGGGCATTTTTTGAGAGATTATTTAAATAAAAATACTGACCTTCCATGTTTTACTTTATTTTCGTAAGCAATGTGTCTCCTGCACACAACTATTCTAACAGCCTAACGAATCAACGATTGCAATGAATCTTCAATTTTACCTGCGGTTTAATACCCAATATGGCGAAAGTCTATGGATAAGTGGGAATACAGATGAGTTAGGAATGTGCGATCCAGTGAAGGCGGCAGCCATGGAGTATCTAAATGACGAATTCTGGCACATTGCCGTAACTGTTCCAAAAAAGGAGTGGCCAAAAGACGGGGTAAAATATAAATACTATCTCAAAAACAAGGAAGGTCAATTAATTGCTGAAAGGGGATTTGACAGGTTGGCCATGGCCGCGGGTAAAGAAACTGCAGAGATTCAATTAGTAGATACATGGAATCATACCGGTGAATTTGAGAATGCATTTTTTACTGCACCCTTTACAAAAGTCCTCTTAAAACGTGACATCCAAAGGTCAAAAAACAAACAGGGTAAACTTTATACTCATAGTTTCAAAGTAAAGGCACCTTTGCTGGGAAAACACGAGGTTGTATGCCTTACCGGAAGTGATGAATGCCTTGGCCACTGGTCAAAAGAACAAATTATCCGGCTTTCAAGAGAGGATGACTGGTGGACGGCCAATATCGATTTGTCCGGAAGCTTTTTCCCGGTAGCGTATAAGTATGCTGTTTATAACACACACGAAGAAAAGTTTGTTTGCTATGAAAACGGTGATAATCGTCTCGTCCACGGAGATATGCCACTACACCGGGTAACAATACTACATGATGGATTCATTCGATTGCCTAACAATACCTGGAAAGGAGCGGGAATTGCAATTCCTGTTTTTAGTCTTCGAAGCAAAAGCAGTTTCGGTGTGGGGGAATTCAATGACTTGAAATTACTGGTCGATTGGGCAAAAGTAACCGGGTTAAAGCTAATCCAGATCCTTCCCATCAATGATACAATTGCTACCAAGACCTGGGTCGATTCTTATCCTTATGCTGCGATATCCGCTTTTGCACTTCATCCCATATACATCAACCTCTCCGCGGTTGCCGGGAAAAAGCATGCTGATAAAATAAGCTCACTGAAGAAAAAACAAGCGGTGTTGAATGAATTGCCCAGCATCGACTATGAAGAGGTTATAAAGGTAAAGGTGGCTTGCCTGAAGGAGCTTTTTGAATTGTTGGGCGCGGAATGTTTTGAGTCTGACGATTACAAGGAATTCTTTAAAAACAACCATCTTTGGCTGGTGCCCTATGCGGCTTTTAGTTACTTCCGCGATAAATACGGAAATTCTCATTTTGACGAATGGAAGACAAACAGTATTTACAGAAAAGAAGAAATTCAAGCGTTGATTGAGTCGGAATCACCGGCTCAAGCGGAAATGAGCTTCTACTGTTTTGTACAATTTCATCTTCATGTTCAGTTGAAAGATGCGGCCGATTATGCGCATAAAAAAGGAGTGGTCCTCAAAGGAGATATTCCCATCGGAATATACCGTCATGGGTCAGATGCATGGATAGCGCCTGAACTTTACAATATGGAAACGCAGGCCGGAGCGCCACCCGACGACTTTACACCAATCGGACAAAACTGGGGATTTCCTACCTACAACTGGAAGCGAATGCAGCAGGATGGATTTGCGTGGTGGAAGCAGCGCTTTGAACAAATGAGTAATTATTTTGACGCCTTTCGTATTGATCATATCCTTGGTTTTTTTCGCATCTGGAGCATACCGGCAGATGCGGTGCAAGGGATCATGGGACATTTTGTGCCAAGCATTCCTGTACATTATGTAGAGTTTGGAGAAAACGGAATTTGGTTTGACGAACGACGGTACTGCAATCCTTTTATCATAGATGATGTCTTAAAGGAGGTGTTTGGCCCACTTTCTGAAAAAGTGAAAACGCAATTTCTGGTCCCAAATGAGTTTGGTGGATACGATTTGAAACCTGAGTTTGATACCCAAAAAAAAGTCGAAGCCTATTTTGCAACACTTGGCCATACAGAAGAAAATAAAACATTAATGCTGGGATTATTTGATCTTCTGTCGAATGTACTTTTCTTCAAACAGGAAGGATCCCGGGGATTGGATTTTCACTTTCGTATTTCCATGGACAAAACATCCTCGTTCAAATACCTGATACCACATGTCCAGGAAAAATTCAGGACAATGTATGTAAACTATTTCTTCAGGCGACAAGATGATTTCTGGAAAAGAGAAGCTATGCAGAAGCTGCCGTTTTTGAAAGAAGCCACCAATATGCTTGTGTGCGGTGAAGACCTGGGCATGGTGCCTGCTTGTGTGCCCGATGTCATGAAACAATTGGGAATACTCAGCCTTGAAATACAGCGCATGCCTAAAGACTTGAACAAAGAGTTCTTTTATCCGCACGAATCCCCCTATTTGTCGGTGATAACTCCATCTACTCATGATATGAGTACTCTTAGAGGATGGTGGGAAGAAAATCGGGGGAGAACCCAGCGTTTTTATAACCACGCGTTGGGTCAACCGGGAGAAGCACCTTATTTCTGTGAGCCATGGATCAACAGGGCGATCATATTGCAGCATTTATATTCACCGGCAATGTGGAGTATATTTCAGCTCCAGGACCTGCTGGGCATGAGTGAAACACTGCGTCGCGATAATCCACACGAAGAAAGGATCAACAATCCCGCTATTGCGCAACATTATTGGAGATACCGGATGCATATATCACTTGAAGACCTTATTAAACAAACAGAGTTTAACGAAGAATTGCACGGCTATGTAGTGCACAGCGGAAGGTGACCCGTCAAACGCTAATTCTCACGTGAATCATTCGTAACCGATTATTGACTACAGGTTGGACAAAAAGGCATTTGCTAACTTCACCGTTATGAAAGTGTCTTATTTTCCATACAATTTGAAATTTCGCCACCCCTTTACTATATCGAAAGGTACCAAGACACATCAGCCGACTTTGATTGTGGAACTCGAGCATTTTGGAATTAAGAGTTATGGCGAGGCCCCGGCCATCGGCTACTACAATATTACCGTGGAAAAGATGATTGAGGACCTGGAACGAAAGAAACAATTGATTGAAAAATTTGCGTTTACCACACCGGAACGATGCTGGCATTATCTCCATCATCTCTTACCAGGTAATCCATTTCTTGTGTGTGCACTTGATATAGCCGCATGGGATCTGTTTGGAAAAATGCAAAACAAGAAACTGTACGAGTTATGGGGTGCGGATACTTCAAAAAACCCTTTGACAGATTATACGATAGGAATTGATACCATTGACAAAATGGTAAGCAAGCTCAGGGAAAAATCATGGCCTATTTATAAGATTAAAGTGGGTACTGAAGATGACATAAGTATTGTAAAAGCTTTGCGTGCGAACACCGATGCTGTCCTAAGAGTAGATGCCAACGCGGGTTGGAACCTGGACACAGCACTACGACTAATTCCCCAATTAAAAGACCTAAGGGTGGAATTGGTCGAACAGCCCTTAGGTAAGGACAACTGGGAGGACATGAAAATCCTGTACCACGAATCAATATTGCCTTTATTTGCAGACGAGTCCTGTGTATTTGAAAACGATGTTGAAAAATGCAAGGATCATTTTCATGGGATCAATATCAAATTGACAAAATGCAGTGGCATCACGCCTGCCCGAAACATGATAAAAAAGGCAAGGGCACTGGATTTAAAGGTGATGGTTGGTTGCATGAACGAGTCTACAGTCGGTTCGGCTGCCATCGCTCACCTTCTTCCTTTTATTGATATCGTCGATATGGACGGTCCTTTATTGTTAGAAGAAGATGTAGCAACGGGCATACAGTATGATTTTGGAAGGGTTATTTATTCGGACGACCCGGGATTAGGGATCGTTCATACAGGGATTATTCAAAAATAATTTTACTGGCTGGGTACGTCAGAAGCTTCAGTTTTTATACCAGGGTTCCAATCTACGAGATTCTAAAGAAATAGTTTTGTTAATGAAGTCGACCAAACATGAATTGAAAAAAATTCCGCTGGATTTTGAGTTTAGATAGTTGGACACGTACTACTAATGAACCAAATGATACAACAAGACCTTAAAAATATAGCTATTGTTAAATTTGATGGTGACGAGGAAACTAGAATTTCCATTCTCCGGCCTTAAATTTGCAGACTGATGACCATCAATCCTCTGTTATGAAAAAAGTGACTTTGTGTTTTATCTTCGCTTGTCTAACCCTTGTTGTCTTCTCCCAACGCTTTCACATAGGAGTATTTGGAGGACTTGCGGCTTATAACGGGGATCTGACTGATAAAATATTTCCGAAAAAAGTAACCAATGGTGCTATTGGAGTTACCGGCAACTATGAGTTGACGAATAATATTATGCTTCGCGGGGGCTATACTTATGCCGTTGTTGGCGGTGCCGATCGATTTAGCGATGATGCTTCTTTAAGAGCCCGCAACCTTGCCTTTGAAACAGCTCTTTCTGAATTTAGCGTGGTTGGCGAGTACTATTTACTAAATCTCAATGAGAATCGAATTTCGCCATACGCTTTTGTGGGTATGGCAGTCTATCATTTTAATCCTTATGCCTACAATGGCACTAAGGAGAAGATATTTTTACAACCTTTAAGCACTGAAGGGCAAGGGTTACCAGGCTATCCTGAGAAAGAAACTTATGGCCTTACACAGTTTGCCATACCATTTGGGGGCGGCGTCAAATTTGCGGTTACCGAAAACCTTCATGTAGGCTTGGAAGCCAGTTTTAGAAAACTATTTACTGATTACTTTGATGACGTCAGCACCACGTACGCCGATCCCAATGATCTACTTGTCGCCAGAGGTCAACTGGCGGTTGACATGTCTTATCGCGGAGATGAAGTTGGCAATCCTGTTTACCCGGCAAAAGGCGCCGGCCGGGGTGGCCCCGACCATAATGACACTTATTACTTCACCGGTTTGCATGTGACATACCGGATAAATTCCGGTTATGGCGGGGGAGGAATTTTTGGAGGCGGCGGCGGTCGCAGAAAAAACAGTACAGGTTGTCCCGTGAATGTCTATTAGTAAATCACGTTTGCAAACAAGTAGCAATAACCTTCCAGGTTTCTTTTGCTGGATTTTCCTGAGCATTTAGCTTTACTATCGTTTTGATTTAATGACCGAATCAAAATTCCCAATTAATTTTATCCAACACTAATGCTGTCCGGGGTGTTGTACCTTTGGATAATTTTGTTTCCGAATGGCCTATAAAAATCAACAGCATTTTATTGAAGAATTAGAACGCGCCGGCGAATTGATCCGTGTTAAGACTTATGTCAATCCGAAATTGGAAATGGCCGAGATCATCGACCGTATGAGCAAACAACCCGGCGGAGGCAAGGCAATACTATTTGAAAACACGGGTTTTGATTACCCAGTATTGATGAATGCCTATGGAAGTGAAAAAAGGATGTGCATGGCGCTCGGCGTGACGCGCCTTGATGATATAGCAAAAGAAATAGAAGATTTATTCAAACTACTTGCATCGCCCAAGGAAAGCATCCTGGACAAATTGAAACTATTGCCGAAACTGAGCCAGTTTGCTTCGTGGATGCCTAAAATAAAAAGCGGAAAAGGGGAGTGCCAGGAAGTGATCATGCAGGATCCCGATATCACCAGGCTTCCCGTTATCACGTGTTGGCCCAAAGACGGTGGACCGTTTGTTACCCTTCCGGTAATTCACACCAAAGACCCGAATACAAACTCACGTAATGTGGGCATGTACCGCATGCAGGTGTACGGGCCACGGCTTACAGGAATGCACTGGCACAAGCATAAAGTATCCGCAAAACATTTCAATGAATATAAAAAGCTTAACAAGAGAATGCCCGTGGCCGTCGCCTTAGGGGGTGATCCCGTGTATGCATATTCGGCGACAGCGCCGTTGCCGGAAAATGTAGATGAATATATGCTGGCTGGGTTTTTAAGGAAAAGAAAGGTAGAACTTGTCAAATGCATTTCACAGCCGGGAGTGGAAGTTCCCGCAGACGCAGACTTTGTTATTGAAGGTTATGTCCATCCGGAAGATGAATTAATTTGGGAAGGCCCTTTTGGCGATCATACCGGATACTATTCTTTGCCTGATTGGTATCCACGTTTTCATATCACGGCAATTACGCACAAAAAAAATGCAATTTATCCCGCGACTATTGTCGGCATTCCTCCGCAGGAAGATGCTTGGCTTGGAAAAGCCACTGAAAGAATATTCCTCGCACCCATTAAAATGACAATGGTTCCTGAAATTGTAGATATGGAGATGCCGGTAGAAGGCGTGTTCCATAATCTTGTGATCACTAAGATCAATAAGGAATATGCAGGACAGGGACAAAAGGTAATGAACGCAATGTGGGGTGCGGGGCAAATGATGTTTAATAAGATTCTTGTGATTACGGCCGCTCTCAACAATTCTGATCAGTCGTTTAAACTCAGTGATTATCTAAAGTTGGCCAGGGACGTATTCAAAAACTTAAACCCTGCCACGGATATTTATTTTTCTCAAGGGCCAATGGACGTGCTGGATCATAGCTGCAGCAAAATGGGGTTTGGAGGAAAAATGTGCATAGATGGATCAGCAAAGTTTGAAGAGGAAGTTGATGATACCTATGCGCTGGGAAATCCAGATTTTCAACTTCAGGATTCCCTGTTTATAACCCTATTTCCGGAGATCAGCGCGGTGAACACGTCACTGGTAAGGGCTGAAATCCCATGTCTGATTATTTCTGTGCAGAAAAATAGAAAGAATCATATCAGGGAACTGCACGAACAAATTTGCGCGCTAAAGGATGTTGAAGGGATTAAAATAATCCTATATGTAGAACATACGGTCGATGCCAATGACCTTGCAACCGCGTTATGGCGTTTTTGCAATAACCTTGACCCGAAAAGGGATCACCTTTTATATCAAAGACCATTACAGAACAGATCAAGTTCAAAGGATCATCACATGGGCGAGCCTGGGCAAGATTCAAAAGTTTTTGCGTGCATGGGTTTTGACGGTACGAGAAAGACAAAGGAATGGGATGGTTTTCACCGCGACTGGCCCAATATCATCGTTGCAAGTGAAGAAACCATTAAAGTGGTCGATGATAAATGGCCACTCCTCGGTATTGGTCCATTTCTTCCTTCACCTTCGTTGAGATTCAGGAAACAGCTTTATGGAGAAGAGGCTGTCGTGCAGTAAGATACGGCAGCTCTTGAAAGTGACGCTTATTTGTAGCGTAATTATAAAGAGGAAGTTGGTTTTTTAAAACCGTTTGCAACCGTTTGGCACACCAGGCAATCAAAGAACAGATTAAAACAATTAAATTGCCCTAAATTAACCTCAGATGAAAGGAATTTGTGCAGTGCTATTGAGTGGCTTATTGGGAATCACGGCGTTTTCCCAAAAAAATAGTAATAACGATCACACATTGCTTTGGAAGATAAGTGGAAATGGTCTGAAAAAGCCGTCATATTTGTTTGGTACCATACATATGCTTTGTGAAGACGATGCTGTGTTGAGCGACAGTTTGAAAAGCGTTATTAAGAATGTGAAAGAGGTTTACTTTGAGGTGGACCTTGACAATATGTTTGAGTTGCTCGGCGTGATGAGCAAGATGAAAATGCAGGGGGATACGACGCTTCAGGATCTGCTTAGTGAGAGTGACTACGAAAAGGTGAAATCGTATTTTGAAACGAATGGATCAATACTTCCGTTCTCCATGATCGAAACATACAAGCCGATGCTTGCGGCTTCAACTTTGCAACAAGGAGGACTTCCATGTGAAAACACCGCCATGATGGAGCAGGTGATCATGCAGGAAGCCAAGCAATACAATAAAGGAATTAAAGGACTGGAAAGCATGGGTTACCAGGCCGGGGTGTTGGATAGTATACCTTATAAGCTTCAAGCCGAACAGCTCGTAAGTTATATAGACAACGCAAATAAGGGGAGTGGTGAAGACAAAGAGCTTAATGAGATGCTGAATGCATATCGTGACCAGGATCTGAAAAAGCTGGAGGATATGTTAATGAAGAGCGATCCAAGTATCGCTAATTACACGGATGTTTTACTTTACAATCGCAATGAAAACTGGGTGAAAAAAATAAAACTGTTACTGCCGGAAAAATCCATCCTTATTGCCGTAGGAGCCGGTCATCTGCCTGGCAAACGTGGTTGCATTAATTTGCTCCGTACGGAAGGCTATAAAGTAACTCCTGTGAAAAATGTTTTAAAATCATCACGGGAAATATAACCGTCAACATATCCAATTATTTAACGATCTTAAGAAAAAAACCGCCGTCAATGGACGGCGGCGATGTAATATCGGAGAATTATTTATACTCTTTCCAGGGTCGAAAAGAAAAAATCACCTTCAATTTTTGCGTTTTCATCACTATCACTACCATGTACCGCGTTCTCACCTACTGATGATGCATATAATTTCCTGATGGTTCCGTCTGCCGCTTGTGCCGGGTTAGTGGCACCGATAAGTTCACGGAAGCTGGTTACCGCCTTATCTTTTTCAAGTATCGCAGCAATGATAGGGCCACTGCTCATAAACTGTACCAGCTCGCCATAAAAAGGTCGTTCTTTATGAATGGCATAAAACTCTCCCGCTTTTTCCGCGCTGAGCTTTGTTAATTTCAATGCCCTGATTTTATATCCTTCTTTTATTATTCTGTCCAAAATAACGCCGGCATGCCCTTTCTTCATTGCATCCGGCTTGATCATTGTAAATGTGCTGTTACTCATTGTATGATTGTTTGGGGCGCAAAGCTAACGGAAGTTTTAGTTTTCCGTCCCAAAGTTGTCAAAAAGCAATTTTTTTTGCTGTAGCAGAACATACCGACGGCGTTAGAATGGCGCTGTAAAAACTTGACAACGCTCCTTCTCTACAACTCAGAAACCTTATCTTCGCAGCCATTTTATGAGACCTATACAGGATTTGTATCCGCTATTAGCCGAACCCCGCAATATTGCGGTCACTATGCACCAAAAACCTGATGCGGATGCGATGGGATCGTCGTTGGCACTGGCATTATTTCTCAGGCAACTGGGTCACACTGTTACGGTCATTTCGCCAACTAACTGGGCCAAATGGCTCAATTGGATGCCCGGATGTAATGGGGTAATTGACTTTGAAACTAACCGCGCAAAGGTTGAGACCATACTGGACGGAGTACAATGGCTTTTTTGTCTTGATTTTAACATATTTCACAGGGCTAAACATCTTGCGATGAAGCTGAAGGATATGAACAGCACCAAGATTCTTATCGATCATCACCAGGAGCCCGACGCTCCATCGTTCGATTATGGAAACAGTGACTGTACGAAAAGCTCAACCTCCGAAATGGTATATGATTTCATTACAGGGTCAGGCCACGGAGGCAAAATCACTGCGGCAATTGCTGAATGTATTTATGCTGGTGTGGTGGCAGACACCGGCTCGTTTCGTTTCCCATCGGCCACCTCAAAAGTTCATGAATTAGTTGCCGATCTGAAAACCCGTGGGTTCGATCATTCTAAAGTGCACGAAAATCTGTTCGATAATTTTTTGGAAAACAAACTTAGGTTTACGGGCCATGTCCTGTTGCACCGAATGGAAATACTTTACGAATACAATACAGCTCTCGTTGCCGTTTCAAAAAACGATTTACTGAAATATTATATTAAGACAGGAGACACAGAAGGTCTTGTTAATCTTCCCCAAACTATCCAGGGTATTAAACTCGTAGGACTTGTTATAGACCGTGATGAAGAGAGGAAATGGAGCTTTCGAAGTAAAGGCGATTTTGATTGCAATACCTTTGCCCGGAAATATTTTGAAGGCGGCGGACACTTCAACGCGTCGGGAGGTCGCAGCAGTGATTCACTGGAAAGAACCATTCAAAAGTTTAAAGAAGCATTGAAGGAAAATAGAGCATTATTACAGTAATTAAAATTATACGGACAAACCCGGCAGCTTCGCCTGGTAAAAACAAACTTGAAAAAATAAACAATGAAAAAAATCTATCATTTAGTGGCGGTTGTGGCAGTTGTGTTGCCAATAGTGTCATGTGACCAGGTATCTTATAAGAAAACAAAAAGCGGTCTTGCCTATAAAATTTTCCCTGCTGCGGGAAATGACTCCCTGATAAAAGTGGGAGACGTGGTGAAATTTCATTATACAGTAAAATATAATGATTCGATGATGGACCGTTTTAACACTTATGGGAAGCTGCCGGGTTATTTCAGAGCTCAAAAATTGGAAAAGCCAACCTATGATTTTTTGGAACTGCTTAGCCAATTGAAAAAAGGAGACAGCGTGGTGACCGTTCAAACGTCCGATACATTGATGAAAATTCAATCGCCGGTTTTACCGCCCAACGCGAAAAAAGGTGACCGCGTAACCATGACCGTAAAGATTACGGACGTATTCACAAGTGACAGTATTGCCCAGGCTGATTTCGGAAAAGAATCAGAAAAGGATCGTCCCAGGCAGGAGGCACAAATGATGGAGGAACAAAAGCAGCGAAGGATGCAGGAAGAAGAAGAAATGGAGAAATCCGGCGAAGCAACAAAAGGAGTGGCTGAAATGGAAGCGTATTTAAAGGAAAGAAACATCCCGGCTCAAAAAACGGGTAAGGGCACCTTTGTGTTGATCAAAGAGCCGGGAACAGGGCCCGCATGCGACTCAGGAAAATATGTGACCGTTAAATACACGGGCAGAACACTTGACAAAGATAGCGTTTTCGAATCCAGCGTTTACCCATTACATTATGGAGTGAATCCGGTAATTGCCGGGTGGGAAGAAGGGTTAAAACTATTTCACGAAGGCGGCAAAGGCACCCTTTACGTGCCTGGCTTCAGGGCATATGGGAAAAGACATCCTAAATTCAAACCCTATGAGGCGTTGATTTTCGATATAGAGATATTAAATGTATCCGATACGCTACAACCAACAGCTACGCAAACGATGCCAAAACGAAGAAATTGACACAACTCAATCAGCTATCTATGGCTGAGTCAAAATAATGTTGCACCTTTGCGTCGTTTCGCTGAAGGCCTGACCTAAGAACCGGTTGGCGAAAACGTCCCGTTTTTAGTCCAAAAATCCAAACTGTTCGTTGAAGAACTAAGCCATCCACGACCACACCGTACTTGAGTTATAAATAGATCCAAATCCCCTGGAAGGTCATGAGGAACTCTCACCGTAAACAAGATTTAGACGTCTTGTGGTTAAAGAAAGCAACTTTTTTGGTTGCTTTTTTTATTTCGGAATCGTTTACGGAGTAGAACGGTATGCATGAATTAGCCTAACAGCTTCTTTTGCTTCCCTGACATCGTGAACCCGTATAATATCCGCGCCGTTTAACAAACCAACTGTATTCAAAACAGTCGTTCCGTTTAAAGAATCTTCAGTAGCGACATTGAGCGTTTTGCTTATTGTTGATTTCCGTGAAAGACCTATTAGCAACGGCCGACCCAAAATTTTAAACACGCCAAGATTGCGCAGCAATTCAAAATTGTGGGCAATGGTTTTTCCAAAGCCGAAGCCCGGATCAATAATAATGTCTTTGATTCCCGCGTCTGCGACCTGCTGTGTTCTTTGAATAAAATAATCCAACACTTCCCGTGTTACGTCAGAATAAGTGGGCGATTGTTGCATCGTTAACGGGGTTCCCTGCATATGCACCAACACAAAAGGCACATTTAAAGTGGCAACGGTAGCAAGCATGTCTTTGTCCAGCATGCCTCCGCTGACATCATTAATAATACCCGCTCCTGCAGCAACAGCTTCCCGCGCGACTTTTGAATACCACGTGTCTACTGAGATGATGGCATCCGGAAAACGTTTATGAATTTCATTGATGCCGTTGATGACCCTTTTTAATTCTTCATCTGCCGTGACCGGTGTACTGCCGGGCCTGGTGCTTTGGCCGCCGATGTCCAGTATATCTGCCCCTTCATGTAACATCAATTCCGCTTCCTGTACTATTTCAGCAACGGCTACTTTACGGCTGCTATCGTGAAATGAATCCGGAGTTGTATTGATGATACCCATCACGACCGGCATGTTCGCTGACAATAAATGTCCATGGCAATTCAGGGTAAACATTAATCTTGTTTCGTTATTTTTGAAGCTAAGATAATGAATGGTAAACAGTGACCCTTTGCTTATCACTTTTGAAAATTGTCAAGCTGGCGCATGAAAATACTTATCAATACTACCCGTGCTATTGTTGGAATTCTTTTCATCTTTTCAGGTCTCGTGAAAGCAATCGATCCATTGGGGTTGAGCTATAAGATGCAGGAGTTTTTTGACCTGTGGCACATGACTCAATTTAATAACCAGACCCTTTGGCTTTCGGTGATGATGATCACCTTTGAGATCATTGCAGGTGCAGCACTGTTATTAGGATGGCAAATGAGAATTTTCAGCTGGTTGCTCCTGTTATTGATTTTATTTTTTACATTTTTAACGGGTTATGCTTACCTCTCGGGCAAATTCAAAAACTGCGGCTGCTTTGGCGATTGCATTCCCATTACACCGCTCACCTCGTTCCTGAAGGACCTGGTGCTTACTGCGCTGATAGTTTTTCTGTTTGGCAACCGGCATAAGATTCAACCCTTGTTTTCCAAAGGGGTCAATTTCATTGTCATTTTATTAGTAGCTGCTTTTAGTTTTGGGTTGCAATGGTATGCGCTCAATTATCAGCCACCGGTTGATTGTTTGCCCTTCAAAAAAGGGAATAATATTTCTGAAAAAATGCAGGTACCGGCCGGTGCACTACCGGACAGTTTTGCAATTCGTTTTATTTATGAGAAAGGTGGTAAACAATTTGAATTTGCGCCTGCTGAACTTCCTGCCGATCTGAATACTTATAATTATGTAAGTCGGACAGATAAGCTTGTTCGCAAAGGGAATGCAGAACCTGCGATCAAAGGGTTTACCCTGTCAGGCTTTTCCGGGGAGGACTCGACGGCTGTTGTTTTATCACAACCTTACGCAGTGCTTTTGTTTTGCGAGGACTTTACGACGCCATTTTCCGAATGGAAAGATGATTTTACCAGGCTTTATGCTGTGGTTGAAACAAAGAAGATCCCGATTTATGTGATTACAAGTCGTGCTGATGAGGCGGGAAATATTTTTGGTGCGCCGCCTTTTACCTCTCTGCAAATTTTTAAATGTGACTACACGGCTATTCGCACGGCCGCCCGCACTAACCCGACGCTGTATTTGTTAAAACAAGGAACCGTAGTTGAGAAGGAGAGCCACAAAAAAATGGATAAAATCGTGAAAGCAATAGAAACCTTACCGGTACAGCAATGAGCTAATACTTGCATCAACGGACAGCTCAGCGGTGGAAACGCAGGGGTTTGTTGGAAATTAAATATTATATTGGATAAACCCTTTCTTTAATGCTTCAGTTCATCATAAAACGACTGGTTTATGGCTTGCTGGTTTTAATCGGGGTAGTGGTGCTTGTTTTTTTACTTTTCCAGGGATTTGGTGATCCGACCCGACTGATCATGGGACAAACCGGCGATTCAGTAACACAGGCAAATATCAGGAAAGAGCTATACCTGGATCAACCGAAGTGGAAGCAGTTTTTTCTTTACTTAAATGACGTATCGCCGCTCTGCCTGCATTCAACTGAAGAAATAAAAACAAAGAATCTAACGGGAATTTTTGTTGGGGGTGAAAAAAAGTTAGGGTTGAAAGTTCCTTACCTGCGCAGGTCCTATCAGAGTAAAAGAGAGGTGGGCAGTATATTGATGCAGGCACTGCCCGGCACCTTGCTTCTGGCGACCGCAGCAATGATCATAGCCATAGCTATCGGGATACCTTTAGGTGTGGTAGCAGCCGTTAGGAAAAATACATGGATTGACACTTCCGCCGTTTTCACAAGCATTGCCGGTATATCAGCCCCGTCATTCTTTATGGGGATCATCATAGCGTACCTTTTTGGTTTTGTACTTAGCGACTGGACCGGGCTGCACATTTCAGGAAGTTGGTTTGAAATTGACGACGTAACGGGGCAAAAAAAACTAAGTCTCCAAAATCTCATTCTGCCTGCACTTACCCTCGGTATCCGTCCTCTCGCAATTATCACCCAGCTTACCCGGAGTGCCATGCTCGACGTACTTGAGCAGGATTATATCCGTACTGCATATGCAAAAGGTCTCAGTAAACGGGTGGTTATATGGAAGCACGGTTTGCGGAATGCACTTAATCCTGTAATAACAGCAATTACGGGCTGGTTTGCGGAATTGCTCGCCGGTGCTTTTTTCGTCGAGTATATTTTTGGTTGGCAGGGAATCGGCAAGATAACGGTCAATGCGCTCGACAAACTTGATTATCCGGTTGTGATGGGTTCCGTTTTAGTATCGGCTACTTTCTTTATCGTTATTAATGTCTTTGCAGACATGTTATATGGCCTGGTAGATCCGCGGGTGAGGATCCAATAATGCTGGTTCTCATCAAGTTAAAATTATAAAATTCAACTACTTTTTTAGACAGTCGGCATTATGTTTGCAGCTTACCGTTACCATCTTATGAGGGAAAGTAATTGTTCTTCATTTCTAGTTGACAAGGATGGTAGTATGGTGGTTATTTCATATTTGAGTTAGGTATTTATCCTTAACAAAAAAAGTACTTTTCCTCGAAATTCCAGTTTCCTTATTTCGTATCTTTCGGTGGAATGGTACTGCATCGTGCCCTTTGAAATAATAACGATTGTCTAACCAATAAACCCTGAAAATTATGGAAAACGTCACAGTACTACTTTCCAAAAAGCAATCCCATTTCAACAAAATTTCACCCAACAGTTCTATTAGCGATGCATTGTGCCGTATGAGTTGTCAGAACATTGGCTATTTGATCGTGATGGATGATGATGAAAGATTTCTGGGTCTTCTAACGGACCATGACATCGCGACTAAGACTGTTTTTGCAAACAAATCAATTACCGCGACCAAGGTAAAACAAATGATGAACACCCGCTGGCCTGTAGCGGATGCCGACAATACGGTTGAAGATTGCATGAAACTTATGAGTCGCTATAACGTTCGCTATGTCCCCGTTTTTAAAAATCTGAGCTTCCTCGGAGTGGTTTCTACTGATGATATTTTACAGGAAGCCGTAAGTCACCGTTCCAAAATTTTTGATGTCGAAGACAAAAACGTATCGGTTACTTATTCCTATTGAATAACAACTTCCCGAACCACTCTTTGTCCAAGAGCCTCATTTACCCGCTGGATAATTTTATCTTTCTGGTAAATGAGTTCTTGTTTTAGGGGGGCTACATGTGTGGTTATAATCAGGCTTTCACCTATGATCTGCAATTTATCAGTGTACCGGGCAATCGTTTTTCCCATAATCTCTTCCCATGCATCTTCTATCTGCATGGCCTGGATGTCCCCCTTTATACGGCTTTTATCCAGGTATTGCTGAATCGCACTTTTGATAGAGTATTCCGCCATAATAGCGAAGGTAACGAGGATTGGGGCTAGTTCTGATGATAAGTTTTTCACCCTGTAGTTTTCATATCCATAACAACGGGCAGGATAGCACTACCCTAAAGACTTATCAGCTGAAATGATTCGGAAACCTGCCTTAAATGCGTCTCCAGGCGCTCTTCATTGGTGTCGGTGATAAAGATCTGTCCTTCACTCTGAATGCACACTTTCTGTAATAGATTGCTGATGCGCTCTTCATCCAGCTTTTCAAATACATCATCGAGCAGGAGGAGCGGTGCAAATGCCTTTTCTTTTTTCAATAGTTCCATCTCTGCCAGCTTCAGCGCAAACAACAGGCTTTTCCTTTGTCCCTGTGAGGCAATGGTACGAAAAAGGAGACTTCCGAGATTTATTTCTAAATTATCGCGGTGAACACCCGATGACGTCCGTTGCATGACGCAGTCTTTTTCCCTCGTCATTTGCAGCAACTCCATGAAGGAAGCATGGAGTAATTCGCTTTCATAATAAAGCTGAATGTCTTCCACCCGTTTAGCGATATCGAGATACAGGTGTTTTACGAGCGGTAAGAACGATATCAGGAATTCTTTTCGCTTGTTGAAAATATATTCGCCGGGCAAGATCAGTTGCTGATCGATTACATCCAATAAAGTAAAGTTTTTTGCGCCCGTCTCGGCGAACGACTTTAACAATGAATTTCGCTGTTGCAAAACCTTTGTGTAAATAATAAGATGTTGAAGATATTCCGGGTCAAGCTGCGAGAGCATCGAATCAAGGAATTTCCGCCGCTCTTCACTTACACCGGTAATAAGCAATGCATCATCAGGAGCTATCACCACGCAAGGATAATGGCCAATATGATGTGAAAACTTATCGTATCCCTGATCGTTAATTGAAAATTCTTTCTTGCCGTTTTCTCTCAGGATGCATACTGCTTTTTCGCGTGTATCCTGCAATATAAAATCTCCCTCGAGGCGAAAGCCGCTTTTTCCCTGCTGCACACAATTGGAATCCGACCTGGTGAAATAGCTTTTTGTGAAGCAGAGATAATGAATCGCATCAAGCAGGTTTGTTTTGCCAGTTCCATTGTTTCCACAAACGCCGATCAATTTTTCTGTAAAATCAAACCGGCGGTTAGTATAGTTCTTAAATTGAAGCAGTAGTATAGATTCTAGCTTTAACATTTAGAGTTAATGGCATGCTTTGATGCGTAATATTGATTCCGCTAATAAGTCTATTCGAAAAGAGGTCAATTTAAAGAAATCCCCCGGTTTTGCCGGGGGATTTTACCAAAGCTATTTCAGATAAAATTATCTCAAAACAAGACTCCTGAAGCGCTCGATATTTTGCATGGCTTCAAACCTGATTGGCAGATCACGCGAAATACCTGCTTTCTTTACCCTTGCCATTCCATCGATCCTGACAAGCACTTCTTTCTTTTTCAGAATATCCTGCTGATTCTTGATAGCGCCGATCATATCCAATTTAATGAGTGCGGGAACAACGAACTCTGACCTTTTGTTCACGTGAACTTTCTCATCCAGGCTGAATCGTCCAAGATATTCATTGTCCACATACACGTCACCACGAGCTTCCGATAAGGTAACCCCAAAATTGTTCGGGTTATAATAAATCAGGTCAATGCCGGCGGTGGATTGCAGCAGCCCTATCTCGAGGACTTTGACGTCCCGGATGTCACGATATTCCGGTTCTTTAATATTAGCTGTGCCGCAGGAAGTTAACAATATAAGACCTAATGCAAGTGTAGAAATTACGATTTTCATGCTGTTACATTTTAATTTAGAAAATAGAATTAAACGCAACAGCTTACTAAAAGTATCAGGCCATTTTAAGTTAAAAGCCTGTCAATAAAATGATTTAACAACATGTTATTGCCGGGGATTTTATTAAAAAGTTGCAGGTTATTTGCTGTCTTCGTCCAGTTTTCGACCAATAAAGTAGCCAGCTAAGCCTCCAGCTACTGTTCCTATTGACATCCATAGATAAGATGCATCGGTGGCAAAATAACTTACCGCAAGACCGATGATCGCGCCCGCCACCGTAAAAATACCGCTTGCTTTGCTTTTTGGTTTTGCAGAAACCGTTTCGCCCCGGTGTTTGAATTGACGAAGGTGTTCTTTATGCTTTTTCCGGTGATGGGACCTGGCCATTTTTTTCTTTGAAATTACAAAATCATGGCTGCTCAAAAAACAAAAGATGTTTTCGGAAGTAATCCGGGCGTCCAGTGACTTCGAAATATGAAGCCCGGGACAATGGACGAATGGTTTTGAAGTCGGTCCGTATCTCTATCATTCCAATAAGACAAGACGGAACAACACAGTTCCGCCTTTATCGTCATCTGCCGTTAGTATCAATACTTTCTCTGTGTTATCCTCTGAAAGGATGCAAACCGATTCAATTTTCTGCTCATTGAATCGCTGGTCAATATTCGTTAAGTTTATGATCTTGTCTGGATATAATCTGTGAAGGTTCATTTTCGACGAGAGGTCATTGATAATCCAAAGATAACTTTGTCCGATCTCCCCGTCTTCATGAACAGAAAAAGTATTTTCTGTGCTGAGCGTCATAAAGAGCTGATCCGAGATGAACGAATAATCAAGACCGGAGATTCCGCTAAATGTCGAGGTATCACTGTTGTTTGCTGTTTCTATCAAGGTGATATCGGCGGTTGACTGGTTTTTCCAGAAGATATCTGATGTTGCGATCAAATGGTTTTGCGGAAAACTCTTGTTGCCGCGATTGGCTAGTAAAAGACCTTTTGGAATGGATGCAGCACCTTCAATATTCAGCATACTCATTCCTGAATATTTTAGCCGGGTATAAAAAGAGTCGAGCCCATACTTTTTGATTTCATTGCCCGGCAGATTTAACACATAACAGGAATCCCTTGATGGTGATAAAGACCCAGAACCTAGTGCCAGCATTGTTGCCGTATTATTGTTTTTGATAATGGCAAGCGCTTCAGTATCCGGCTTTCTTTCTTTTGTAATCCTTTTTTCAGAGGACTCAACGATCCGTATGCTGTCTATTACGTTAAGCAAACTGTCTAAAACCAGGATATATGTGGCATCGTCGCCTACGATGTATATCCGTCCATTGTGATAGGCAAGACCCGAACCTGAAGGATAACCCGGGAGTATTTTCATAGTTGTGAGCTTGCTGACGGGATCCGAGCATTTTGTCGCACCTGATATAATAACTAAGAAAAAAAATAATCGGGTAAGCACTATATGAAGTTAGAGCTTTAATGTTTACCATTTGCGGATGAAGGTCGTTGGCGGATGAAACTAAAAGAAAAGCTCCCTGGAAAAGGAGCCTTTCGAGAACCAATCAAAAATAACCGTCCGCATGAACTATTTATTCTCTCTAACATGGATGTTGTGATAATTGTACTTAGCTGGCGCAGGGGTGATCATTTCATATGTGTAAAATAGGTAACGTTCCCGTCGAGGTCGGATTCGAGAACAATCCTTTTATCGTTTTTTGTCAATTCAATAAAATAATTGTCCTGGTCTTCAAACTGACGGCCGAATAAGGTCATGTCTGTTTCCGAGTATTCATCGTCGTCAAACAGTATGACATCACCTTTGGTATAATCGCCATAGTGTTTATTAATATATTCCCGGGCTTTTAATGGCATGTCTTCAAAAGACTTTTGTATCGTAGTGCCTACCAGCCCGGCATAATAATCATAGTAAGCAGATTCCACCGTCCCGTCCTTTTTAAAAGTGGCGACGTCGAAGTTGGCTTCACTTCTCCAAATGACTTCGGGTATGTTCCCAAAGTCAATTCTAAATTGTTCTTGCGCCTTGTAGCTGATGTATTTTGGTTTTGATCTTTTCAATTCATCCCGTTTTTCCGCGTTATTGCCATGTAACATTTTTTCCAATTTCGCAAGGCTTTGATCGTTGTTTTCTATACTGGCAATCCCAGGTTGAGCAAGGCTTGTGTTGGTCATGATGAATACGGCCACGGGCATAATGAATGATGTTTTCATTTTTTTGATTTTGATAATTTGAATTCTATAATTTTCAATAGAAGAAGATGTAACAAATCTATGCGCTAAACGAAACTGTTTCAAAGTGTGAATAGGTGGAAAGGCAAAACCCATAGCCCGAATATATCATGCAACTGGCAAAACATCATGTTGGTTTAAGTTTGTTTTTCTGAGACGGTCAACAAGAAAGAGGGAATAAAAAGGAACATTTTTTTCAAAACGAAAGCCCTGCGCACAAGCGTAGGGCTTCTCGTAATGAGTCAAAGATTAGCCTTGCTTTTTGTGTTCCTTGACGTCCTTTTCCGGCGTCCCATCCTTCTTCAGGTGTCCCGTGGCTGCATGGGCAGCCTGGCTGTTATTTGACTTATGATGCGTGCCTGGTTTGCCATCCTTTCCGGTTGTAGACGGTGCAGGCGCGGCTGGTACTGCCGGCAATGTGGCGGCAGGTTTACTATTTTGTTGTTTGACTTCCGCATGTTTTTCGTTTGGGTTGGTATGCGCGGATTGCGTGGTCGCTGTTGTTTTGCCCGGAGATGCATTGGTTGCTTTGGCCTTTGCATCTGATTTATTTTTTACTGGCTGCGTCTTTACGGTCTCACTCTTTTTAGGCGGAGTCGCCGTTTGAGCAAAGCCTGCTACACTAAATCCTGCCAGTGCGAATGCGGCGATGATTAGTTTTTTCATTTTAATTTTTGATTTTTTTAATATTGAGAATTTATTTTTGAGTATAGTTCACGTTTGGCGCTAAACAGTACACAGGCAGTTTGATTTTTATTTCACCTTTATCTCTCCGTACACTGTATAGATATAGACTGATAGTCCAGTGAGTGCCCGGGCCATTATTGCTTTGGAGGTTGTCAATCGCCAGCATACCTATGCAGTAATCAAATGGATCCCTTTTATTGCTTACCGCTTCGACGGGAAACACCAATCCATCGTTGTTGTGGTCATTCAAATCAATACCCACTGAGGGGTAAACGGCGCCTTCAAAAACAATCCTTTCCTTTTTTAAAAATCCCCGCAACAATTTATTTTTTTTGCTGGTCGCAATGGTAAACTGGTGATCAGTCTCAAGCTTCAGGATTCCCTTTACAAAATCGATGACCAATTTTGCAAACAGGAGGCGACCGTCAATATGTTTGTGAGTTATATTCCGGGTTCTTGCGAAAACTCCACATGATTCCGGTATCATGTATTCGTATTTTTGAAGGAGCATTTGATTATTCTTTTTAACATTCGAATTACGATGTAAACATACATTCATCAGGTGCCTTGGTTCGCGGTAAATAGCCGGATGGGCAAAAGTTGTCGCCGGAGATTTATCTTTATTTCTCATCAATACCAGGCGTTTGTCTCCCATAAAAAGTCGAAGAAATTAATATGTGATCAATATTGGTGTAA
>Ga0207675_100000423_pt1 | contig 40953 bp, 33 predicted proteins | sample KBSSwiS42_FD_184305 | JGI IMG/M metagenome (GOLD analysis project Ga0207675, IMG submission 184305) | Switchgrass rhizosphere microbial communities from Kellogg Biological Station, Michigan, USA - KBS Switchgrass S4-2 (SPAdes) (version 2) | ecosystem: Host-associated > Plants > Roots >...
TTCGAGCCCGGGCTCGTCGTCGATGTCCGCGACGAGAAGCGCGCGCTTCTCTTCGACCTCGGCGAGATCGAGCGGGTGGCGCCGCGCGTGCTGCTGCGCGTCTCGCACGCGTTCGTCAGCCACACCCACATGGACCACTTCGCCGGCTTCGATCACCTGCTCGCGCTCGGCCTCGGCCGCATGAAGCGGCTCGTGCTCTGGGGCGGCCCGGGCTTCGTCGACCAGGTCGAGCACAAGCTGCGCGCGTACACGTGGAACGTCGTCCACCGCTACGAGGTGCCGATGACGATCGAGGTGCACGCGCTCGGCGAAGACGGCGCGCGCACGCAGGCGGCGTTCGCCAGCGTGCACCGCTTCGCACGCAGCGATGCCGCGACGGTGAGCGGCGACGGCGCCGTCGTCGCGGTCCTCCACGACGAGCCGCTCTTTCGCGTCGGCGCGTGCATCGTCGACCACGAGATGCCCGTGCTCGCGTTCGCGATCGACGAGAAGGCGCAGGTGCGCGTCGCGGTCGACCGCATCGCGGCGATGGGGCTCGCGACCGGCGCGTGGTTGCGGACGCTCAAGCACGCGGTGCTCGCGGGCGCCCCCGACGAGACGCCGATCGATCTCGCCTGGCGCGACCGCACCGGCGAGCACGCCGAGCAGCGCAGCGTCGGCGAGTTGCGCGCGCTCGTCCTCGACACGATCCCCGGTCGCCGCATCGGCTACGTCACCGACCTCCGCTTCACGCCCGACAACGTCGAGCGGCTCGCGCTCCTGCTCGACGGCGTCGACGTGCTGCACATCGAGTCGGTCTTCCTCGACCGCGACCGCGACCAGGCGCTGCGCAAGAACCATCTCACGGCGCGGCAGGCGGGCGAGATCGCGCGGCGCGTGCGCGCGAAGAAGGTCGTGCCGTTCCACTTCTCGCCGCGCTATCGAGATCGTGACGAAGCCACGTTGCGCGACGAGGTCGCCGCGTGGCATACGCCGTGCCCGACGGCGTGCTCGCATTCCTGATGCGCCCTACTCGGTTGGTGCGTTTACACGCGCGCCGCGCGCTCCTAGGATGGCTCGGCACGGTGCGCACTGGAGGAGTGAGGGCGTCGCGCTCGAACTTCTTCGGCGGCTGCGGGGGGTAGGGCTCTCCTCCAGCGGTCGTGTGCAGCCGTCGCACACGAAGACGAACAGGAACGAAGGAGACATCGCGATGCGAACGCTACGACTTGCTTCTCTCGTCGCCGCTGCCGTGGCAACGGCGGCTGCCGCGGGCCTTGCGCTCTGGTCCGACCAGACCCAGGCGCAGAAGGTCAAGCCCAAGGTCACTCGCTACGAAGTCGACGGCAACTGGCCGAAGCCGTTCCCGTCGACGCCCGACCCGGTGACCGGACGGCCGCGGACGTGGATTCCCGGCGAGGTCGCCGGCACTTGCGTCGACTCGCAGGACAACGTCTACATCGTCACCCGCGGCAACCTGATCGCACCCGAGGACGTCAAAGGCGTCGCGGCACCGCCGGTGATGGGCTTCGATCCGGCGGGCAACACGATCGCCGGCTGGGGCAATCGCGACGTGCTGCCGAACGGCATCCACGGCTGCTTCATCGACTACCAGGACAACATCTGGATCGCCGGCAACGGCGACGGCATCGTCCAGAAGTACAGCAAGACCGGCAACCTGCTGCTGCAGATCGGCACCCGCGGCGTGTGCGACAACCCGCCGGGCAACGCCTGCGGCAACTCGGGCGCCAACGCGTCGGCGAACCAGAGCCACACGCTGCTCAACCAGCCGGCCGACGTGTACGTCGACCCCAATCCCGATCCGATCACCGGGCAGCGCGGCAGCATCTACATCGCCGACGGCTACGGCAACCACCGCGTCGTCGTCTTCGACGCGCAGGGCAACTGGCTGCGGCAGTGGGGCGGCGTCGCCGGCACGGTGAACAACGTCGTCACCGACTTTCCCGACAAGTTCGGCGCCGGCGACGGCGGCCACCCGCACTGCGTCGTGATCGCCGCCGACTTCATGGTCTATGTCTGCGACCGCCAGAACGACCGCATCCAGGTGTTCACGAAGACCGGCCAGCTCGTGAAGGTCATCCCCGTCATCCCCGGCACCGGCGCGACGCCGTCACCGACGGGGACCCCGGGGCTCGGCACCGCCGGCTCGGCGTGGGACCTCGACTTCTCGAACGACCCCGGGCAGTCGATCATGTACGAGGCCGACGGCGGCAACGAGCAGATGCTGCAGATGGACCGCTTGGTCGGCACCATCCTCGACAAGTTCGGACAGCCCGGTCGGCAGGCAGGCCAGTTCACCTTCCTGCACACGGTCGCCAGGGACTCGAAGGGCAACCTCTACACCGGTGAGACGATCAACGGCCGCCGGATCCAGAAGTTCGTCCCCTGCCGCGGCCAGGGCCGTTGCAACTGAAACGCGCGTTGTTGCTCGCGGCGGCGCTCGTCGCCGCGAGCGTCGCGTGGGCGCACGAGTTCACGCTCGAGGCCCTGGTCAGCGCCTTCTTCAAGGTCGAGGGCAAGGAGGCGCACCTCGTCATCCGCGCGCCGCTCTACCTGTTCAAGGCGATCCGCTTCCCGGTGCGCGGCATCGAGGTCGACGTCGAGCATTCGAACGAAGCCATGCAGCGCGCCCTCGACGCGCTGCAGCAGGGGGTCGTCGTCACCGAGGACGGCCGGCCGCTGCGCGCGAGCGCGGCAAGCGGCCGTCTCGCGCTGCCGTCGGACCGTTCGTTCGACACCTACGACCGCGCCACGGCGCACGTCGCCGCGCCGGTCGAGCCCGACACGCGGATCGTCGTCGACCAGGGCTACGTCGATGCCCACATCGTCTACCCGATCGAGTCGCAGGATGCAGTCTTCGCGCTCGCGACGTCGGCCGGCAAGGAGATCGGCACCAAGCTCGCGATCCGGTTCCTCGGCCCGCACGGCGAAGACCGCGCCGTGCTCGTCAAGAGCGGCTCCGGGAGGGTCGAGCTCAACCCGAGCTTGCTGGGCGCGGCGAGCGGCTTCGTCGCGCTCGGCATCGCGCACATCGCGACCGGGCTCGACCACCTGCTGTTCCTGCTCTGCCTGGTCGCGCCGCTGCGCGGCGTGCGGCCGCTGCTCGCGATCATCACCGGCTTCACGGTCGCGCATTCGTTCACCCTGATCGGCTCGGCGTTCGGACTGGCGCCGCAAGGCGCGTGGTTTCCGCCGTTCGTCGAAATGGCGATCGCGATGTCGATCGTCTACATGGCGATCGAGAACGTCATCGGCGTCAGCGTGACGCGGCGCGCGCTGCTGGCGATCGGCTTCGGCCTCGTCCACGGCTTCGCCTTCTCGCAAGGGCTGCAGGAGGAGCTCCAGTTCGCCGGCTCGCACCTCGTGACCGCGCTGTTCGCGTTCAACATCGGCATCGAGATCGGCCAGCTGCTGGCGCTCGCGGTGATGCTGCCGCTGGTCGCTCTGCTCCTGCGCCATGTCCTGCCAGGACGCGTCGGCTCGATCATCCTCGCGCTGCTCATCGGCCACGTCGGCTGGCACTGGATGGTCGATCGCTGGGACGCGCTCAGCAGGGTGCGTTGGCCGAGCCTCGGGGTCGACGACGTGATGCCGGTGCTGCTCTGGTCGCTCGGCCTCGTCGCGGCAGCGACCGCCGTGCGCGCGCTCCTTTCGAGGCTGCGCGTCGAGCCGTCGATCGCGTCGCGCGCCGAGCGCTGAGCGCGCAGCTCGGTCCGAACGCCAAGATTCGCACGCTCGGCGGCCCCGGGTGCGCTCGCCGGGGACGCGCGGGCTCAAGCGGGCGGCCAAGGGCGCCGAAACGACGTAGGTCGAAAAGCCGCACGAGCAGGCCATGTCCGCCAAACCGCCGAAGTCGAACGAGTCGCGTGCCGACGCGCCGCCCAAGCGCCGCTCGCTCGATTGGGTTCGCGAGGTCCTCGGCCGCCAGATCCGCCTCGAGCACGGGCGCAAGCACCAGCCGCAGCGTCCGGCCAACGTCGAGAAGCGCGAAGTCGCCGAGCCGGCGGCGATGTCGCTCGTCATGCAGCAATGCGCCGAGCTCGGTGCGCGCCTGCTGATCCACGATCCGACGACGCAGCCGGTGCGACATCTCTTCATCCTCCACGACGAGCTGCGCAACGGCGGCTGGGAGCGGGTCGAGAAGCTGCCGATCAAGGTCATCGACCGCGCCCTCACCGAGGCCGAGATCCTCGACTGCTCGGAGCCCTCGCCGCTGCTGACGACGATCGTCGCCGAGCTGCGCGAGCAGAAAGCCGCCGCCGACGCGCGCGCGGCGCGCGAAGCGGCCGAAGGCGACTGGGAAGTTCCGAAGGTGCCCGAGGTCTCGGACAGCGATTTCGCCGAGTGGGAGCTGATGGAACGCAGCTGGGCGGGGACGGTCCCGGCCGGCCTCGACATCCCGGTCCGCGACACGACGATGTGACGACCGCATGGTCGCCGGCGTGCGGCCGTCATTCGCGATGGATCGCCTCGCAACGTTCGCCGCGCCGGTGGCGTCGCCGCCCGACACGGTCGCCGCCGGGATGCAGCTCTCCGAGCTGATCGGCTCGCTCAGCCATGCCCTCGACCTCACCGAAGGACAGCCCAAGGGCCACTGCGTGCGCGCGTGCTGGATCGGCAGCCACGTCGGCGCGACGATCGGCCTCGGCGGCAGCGAGCTCCGCGACCTCTACTACACGCTGCTGCTGAAGGACCTCGGCTGCAGCAGCAACGCGGCGCGCATCTGCGAGCTCTACCTCACCGACGATCTCGCGTTCAAGCGCGGCTACAAGACCGTCGGCGACGGCCTGCCCGAGGTGCTCGGCTTCGTCTTCGCGCACACGGGGCTGCGCGCCGGTCTGGCGGCGCGGCTGCGCGCGGTCGTCAACATCCTGCGCAACGGCAAGCGGATCACCGACGAGCTGATCCAGACACGCTGCACGCGCGGTGCCGAGATCGCGCGCAGGCTCCGCTTCGGTGACGTCGTCGCGGCCGGCATCGCGAGCCTCGACGAGCACTGGAACGGCAGCGGCCGACCAGAAGGACTCGTCGGCGAAGCGATCCCGTTGAACGCGCGGATCGCCCTGCTCGCGCAGGTGGTCGACGTCTTCCACACCCTCGGCGGCCGCGACGCCGCGCTGCGCGAAGCGCGCGAGCGCTCCGGAACCTGGTTCGACCCGGCGCTCGTGCGCGCGATCGAGCGCGTCGGCGGCGACGACGCGTTCTGGCGAACGCTCGCCTCGCCCGCCGTCGAAGCGGCCGTGTTCGCGATGGAACCGGGCGCCGGCAAGGTCGTCGTCGACGACGATTACCTCGACGACATCGCCGCCGCGTTCGGCGAGGTCGTCGACAGCAAGAGCCCGTACACGAGCGGACACAGCGAACGCGTCGCGCAGATCGCCGACGCGCTCGCCGCACGGCTCGGTCTCACGGCCGCGCGCCGCCGCTGGCTGCGCCGGGGAGCGCTGCTGCACGACGTCGGCAAGCTCGGCGTCAGCAACGCGATCCTCGACAAGCCGGGGCCGCTCGACGACGACGAGTGGGCGTGCATGCGCCGGCACGCGGCCCACATCGAGGCGATCCTCGGCCGCATCGGCGCCTTCGCCGAGCTTTCGCGCGTCGCCGGCGCGCACCACGAGCGGCTCGACGGCACCGGCTACCCGCGCGGCCTCGCCGGCGACCAGGTCGCGCTCGAGACGCGGATCATCACGACCGCCGACGTCTTCGACGCGATCTCGGCCGACCGTCCGTACCGCGCCGCGGTGCCGATTCCGCAGACGCTCGCGATGATGCGCGCGACGGTCGGCAGCGCGCTCGACCCGCTCTGCTTCGAGGCGCTCGAGCAGATCGTCGACGTCAGACCGGAATCGGCTCGCCGTTGACGATCCAGGGCGTGCCGTAGCGATCGGTGACCATGCCGAACCGCTTCGCCCAGAACGTCGGTGCCATCGCCATCGTCACCCGGCCGCCGGCCGAGAGCGCGGTGAAGACCTGCTCTGCCTCGGCGACGGTCGGATAGTCGACCGCGATCGAGACGCCCTTGATGCTCTCGTAAGGGATGTGCGCCGGCGCGTCGCCGCCATAGAGCAGCCCGCCGCCCGGCAGCGCAAGCCGCGCGTGCAGGATGCGGTCGGCGAACTCCTTCGGGATCTGCGCTGCGATCGGCGAGTCGGCGCCGCTCATCAGGACCTCGAGCTTGCCGTGCAGGGCCTGCTCGTAGAAGCGCATGGCTTCGGCGCACTTGCCGTCGAAGCTCAGGTAGGCGATGGCTTGGGTCATGGCAAACACGGGTCGGTGAATGGACGGCCGTTGTACTGCAACAGCGCGCCCGTGCGCTATCGTCGATTCGCCGGCCGCGCGCCCGCCGCCGACCCACGACGACACAGGAGACCACGTGATCCAGAGACTTCGCCTTCTCGTCCTCGCCGCGTGCTCGCTCGCCGCGATCGCCGCGGTGCCGGCGCGCGCCGCCGACTACCCGACCCGGCCGGTGACGTGGGTCGTGCCGTATCCGCCGGCAGGAACGACCGACGTGCTCGCGCGCATCGTCGCGCAGTGGCTGAGCGAGAAGCTGGGACAGACGTTCGTGATCGAGAACAAGCCCGGCGCCGGCAACAACCTCGGCGTCCAGTACGTCGTCAACTCAGCCGCCGACGGCTACACGATGCTGCTCGTCAATCCCGCCAACGGCATCAACGCGACGCTCTACAAGAACCTGTCGTTCAACTTCATCCGCGACATCGCCCCGGTCGCCGGCCTCGTGCGCACGCCCAACGTGATGGTGGTGACGCCCAAGCTCCCGGTGAAGACCGTCGCCGAGTTCATCGCGTACTGCAAGCAGAACCCGGGCAAGATCAACATGGCGTCGTCGGGCAGCGGCACCTCGGTGCATCTCTCGGGCGAGCTCTTCAAGTCGATGACCGGCTGCGACATGCTGCACGTGCCGTACAAGGGCGCGGGGCCGGCGCTGACCGATCTGATGGGCGGCCAGGTCGACGTCATCTTCGACAACCTGCCGTCGTCGATGGGGCACATCAAGAGCGGCAAGATCCGCGCGCTCGCGGTGACGTCGGCCGAGCGCGAGCCGTCGCTGCCCGACGTACCGACCGTCGCCGAAACCGTCCCCGGCTACGAGGCGACGGCGTGGTTCGGCATCGGCATGCCGAAGGGAGCGCCGCGGGAGGCGATCGAGAAAGTCAACGCCGAGGTGAACCGCGCGCTCGCCGACCCGAAGATGCGCGCCAAGCTCGCTGAGCTCGGCGGCAAGCCGATCGCCGGAACGCCCGAGGACTTCGGCAAGGTGATCGCCGCCGAGACCGCGAAGTGGGAGAAGGTCGTCATCTCGTCGGGCGCCAAGGTCGAGTGACCGAAGCGCTCGCCGAAGCGATCGCGGATGCGGTCGCGCACGAGTCGCCGTGGCCGCGCGACCCCGACGCGCCGGCGCCGCCGGGCGGCAAGCCCTGGGGCGTCCACCACGACGACCCGCCGCCCTACAACCGCTTGCGCGGCCCCGTGCACGCGCGCGGGCCGCAGTCGGGCGTCGTCGTTCACCACGGCGCCGAGATCGCGGCGTGGGGCGAGCCCGACCGCGCCGACCTGACGTTCAGCGTCGCCAAGAGCTACCTCGCGCTGCTCGCCGGAATCGCGCACGACGACGGCCTGCTGCCCGACGAAGACGAGCGCGTCGACGATCGCCTCCATGGCATCGGCTTCGACGACAGCGCGCACAACCGCGCGATCACGTGGGCACAGCTGCTGACGCAGACGAGCGAATGGCAGGGGACGTCGTTCGGCATCCCCGACACCGTCGACCGCTGGCGCAAGGTCGGGCTCGATCCGCGACCGCCCGCACAGGGGCCCAAGGGCGGCGCGCGTCCGCTGCAACCGCCGGGCACCTACTGGGAATACAACGACGTTCGCATCAACCAGCTCGCGCTCGCGCTGCTGCATCTGTTTCGCGCGCCGCTGCCGCAGGTCTTCCGCGACCGTGTGCTCGTCCCGCTCGGCGGCGGCACCGGCTTCGCGTGGCGCGGCTACGACGACGCATGGGTCGAGCTGCCCGGCGTCGGCCGTGCCCAATCGGTGCCGGGCGGATCGCACTGGGGCGCGGGCGTTTCGATCAGCGCGCGCGACCAGGCGCGGATCGGCGCGATGGTGCTCGACGGCGGCACGGTACGCGGGCACAAGATCGTCTCGCGCGAATGGCTCGAGCGGATGGCGACGCCGTGCGCGATCGCGCCGTGGTACGGGCGGCTGGTCTGGCTCAACCGCGACGGCAAGCAGTTCCCGGGCGCGTCGGCACGTGCCGTCGTCATGCAGGGCGCAGGCGACCACTACACCTGGATCGACCCCGAGCTCGACGCCGTCGTCGTGCTGCGCTGGCTCGATCCGGCGCACACCAAAGCCACGTTCGCGCGCTTCGGCGCTGCGCTGCGCGGCTGAGCCTGGTCGCGTCGGCGCGGCTCCGGCCGCCGCCGCTCACCGAATCACGATGTCGGCCTGCAGCAGGACGTCCTGCGGAATCGCGACGCCGATGCGGTTGGCGGTTCGCAGGTTGACGACCAGCTCGAAGATCGTCGGCTGCTCGACCGGAAGCTCGTCCGGCTTGGCGCCTTTCAGGATGCGGTCGACGTAGCGCGCGCCGCTCTTGCCTTCGCTCGCATAGCTCGGTCCGTACGCCATCAGGCAGCCGTTCTCGGCGTAGTCGCTGCGCGCGCAGATCGACGGCAGGCGATGGCTCGCCGCGAGGTCGGCGATCAGCTTCTGGTTCGAGTTCGCGAGCGGATTGAGCGTGATCCAGACCGCGTTGTTGCCGGCCTTGACGGCGTCCTTGAACGCCGCCTCGTAGCGGTCTGCGCTGCTCACCTCCATCGACCAGAGCTGCAGGTGCAGCTGCTCGGCGGGCTCCTGGCTTTCCTTCCACTGCGGCAGCGACCCCGGGCCCTGCGGATCCCACAGCACGGCGACGCGCGCAAGCTTCGGCACCGTCCGCTTCAGGATCTCGAGCCGTTTGCCGGCGAGCACGGCGGCGACGTTGGTGATGCCGGTGGCGTTGGTGCCCGGCCGCGGCAGACTCTGGACGAGACCGGCGGCGATCGGATCGGTCACGCCCATGAAGACGATCGGCAGGTTGCCGGCCGCGCGCTTGACGGCGAGCGCGGCGTTGGTCGTCACGCCGACCATGATGTCGGGCTTGAGCGCGACCAGCTCCGCGGCGGCATCGGGAAGACGCTCGAGATCGCGACCGAAGTGGCGCTCGTGGATGACGACGTTGACGCCTTCGACGTAGCCGAGCTCGCGCAGCCCCTGACGAAACGCCTCGCGGCGCGGCGCGTCGGCGCTCTCGGAGACGCCGGCGAGATAGCCGATCCGCGCCGCCTTCGGCGCCGGCTGCTGCGCTGCCGCCGGCGAGACGACGCCGAGCAGCGTCGAGAAAACGAGGAGAAAAAGGTTGCGACGCACGGCGATGGCGCCGCCGCTGGCACGGCGGCGGCGTTCGGAGTCTAGGGCTCGTCGCCGACCATGTCCGCGTCGCGACCAATGCGTGCGAGCGCTCGGACGCGAACCGCTCGCGCGGTTTTGACCGGCGGGTGTCGCTGTGCTACGGTCCTTCCCCCTACCGACATGACCCCCGCAGCGGCACTCCCCGCACACTCCGCACGGCCCGCGGCCGCGCGGATCGCGTCGGTCACGGGCCGCGCAGCGCGCCAGGCGCGATTCGCAGCGACCGTCGAATCGATCGGCCATCTCGTCCCGCCGTCGCCGTGGAGCGGGCGCGTCCACAGCGTGTTCGCGCGAGCGTGCAACGTCGCATGCGGCGAGCTCTTGCTGACGATCGGAACGCGCGCCCTCGGCGACGGGCCGACGACGGTCCTCCTCGCAGGCAACCCCGGTGACCTGCGCGGTCGCTTCGCCGAAGGCGAACGCATCGACGCGCGCGAAGGCCGCATGCGAAGCGCACGCACCGAGCTCGACCTCGCGGCCGCGCGCGTCTGGCGGCCTGCCGAGCGCGGCGCGCTCGTGTCCGACGTGCTTCTTGAAGCACGACTGCGCGAGCTGTCCGTGCAGCTCGTCGCACGGCGCGCGCCGCAGCCGAACGTGCTCGACCGCGAAGCCCGGGACATCGCGAAGGCGCTCGCCGACGCGTGCGCGGTGCTCGACGTCGCAGCCGCGCGCGCGCAAGCCGATCGCCTGATCGGCTGGGGCGAGGGACTGACGCCCGCCGGCGACGACTTCATCGTCGGGCTGCTCGCCGGGCTCGATGCGCTCGCACGCGGCGACGCTTTCCGCCTCGCCTTTCGCGACGCGCTCGCAACGCACGTCGCCGCAAGCACGCAGCGAACGACGCCGATCGCTGCGCATGCGCTTCGCCTCGCTGCCGCCGGCGCATGGAGTGCGCGGATCGATCGCCTGCTCGCTGCGGTTTGCTGCAGCGGTGACGGCGAACGCGACGCCGCAGCCGCACTCGACGAGCTGCTCGCGCTCGGCGCGACCTCAGGAGCCGACACCGCGTGCGGCCTCGTCGCCGCCCTGCACGCCTGGTCGCGCGCGCCGTCTTTCGCCGAGGCCGCATGAGCGCCACGACGACCCGCTGCAAGGTCTTCGCGAATCTCTACAAGGATTCGGTCTCGCTGATGCAGCTCACCGCGCAGCTGCGCGAGCGCGAAGGCGTCGCGCAGGCATCATGCGTGATGGCGACGCCGGCCAACCTGGCGCAGCTGAAGGACGCCGACCTCGCGATCGACGTCTCGCCTTCTCCCTCTGACCTCCTCGTCGTCGTTCGCGGCGAGCCGCAGGCGTGCGACGACGCGATCGCCGCCGCCGAAGCGAGCCTGCAGTCGAAGAAGGCGGCGAGCGGGGGCGGCGAGGCGAGCGCGTTCGAGCTGCCGCTCACGAGCATCGCGCTCGGCCTCGAGGTCGCGCCCGACGCCGACCTCGCGCTCATCTCGGTCCCTGGCGACTACGCCGCCGCCGAGGCGATGAAGGCGCTCGCGCTCGGCCTGCACGTGATGATGTTCTCCGACAACGTCTCGATCGCCGAGGAGCGCGCGATCAAGACCGCGGCGCGTTCGCGCGGCCTCCTCGTGATGGGGCCCGACTGCGGCACCGCGATCGTCAACGGCGTTCCGCTCGGTTTCGCCAACGTCGTGCGGCGCGGCGACATCGGTCTCGTCGCGGCGTCGGGCACGGGCCTGCAGGAAGTGACGTGCCGCATCCACAACCTCGGCGGCGGCATCTCGCAGGCGCTCGGCACCGGCGGCCGCGACCTGAAGGAAGAGATCGGCGGCATCACGATGCTGCAAGGCCTCGCCGCGCTCGCCGCCGATCCGCAGACGCGCGTCATCACGCTCGTCTCGAAGCCGCCGGCGCCGGCGATCGCACGCAAGATCGAAGACGCCGCCGCCGCTGCGGGCAAGCCCGTCGTGATCCACTTCCTCGGCGGCATGCCCGAAGGCACGCACGCCGGCGTCGTCGGCGCGAAGTCGCTGCGCGAAGCGGCCGACTTCGCGGTCGCGCTGGCGCGCGGCGAGCAGGTGCGAGCGGGCGCCGACGCGCTCGACGCGAAGGCGGTGGCGGCCGTCGAAGCGCGCACGGCGAAGATGGCGCCGGCGCAGACCTCGGTGCGCGGCCTTTTCACCGGCGGCACGTTCTGCTACGAAGCGCAGCTCGCGTTCCTGGCCCGCGGCCTCGCGTGCAGCTCGAATGCGCCCGCGCACGGCGCGACGCCGTATGACGGCAAGCGCGGCGGCCACGTCTTCCTCGACCTCGGCGACGACGACTACACACGCGGCCGGCCGCACCCGATGATCGATCCGTCCGAGCGCAACGCGATGGTGCGAGCGCAAGGCACCGAACCGCAGACGGCAGCGATCGTGTTCGACGTCGTGCTCGGCTACGGCGCGCACGCCGACCCGGCAGCGCCGCTCGCCGAAGCGCTCGTCGACGCGCAGCGCATCGCCGCCGCGGCGGGCCGCTCGCTCGCGCTGATCGGGCATGTCTGCGGCACCGACGGCGACCCGCAGGGCAAGGCGAAGCAGGTGCAGCAGCTCGAACGTGCCGGCGCGGTGATCGTCGGCAGCAACATCGAAGCGGCGGCGCTCGCGGCGCATCTCGCCGAGCAACTCGCAGCCAGGCGCGGCGCGCGCTAGGGAATCGACGATGGCCGCGACGACCCTCTTCAAGGACTCGCTCACGGTCGTCAACGTCGGCCTGCAAGGCTTCGCCGACGACATCGTTGCTGCCGGCGGGCACAGCGTCGCGCTGCAGTGGCAGCCGCCGGCGCAGGGCGACCGCGACGCCGGCTGGGCGCTCGCGCAGACGCTCGCGCATGCCGAAGTCGAAGCGGCGAACGAGACCGCGCTCGAGCGCTTCCTCTCGGCGAACCCGGTGCTCACCGGAATCGCGACGGCGCGCGACGTCCTGCCGGGGATGGCCGACGGTCGCAAGCTCATCGTCCACGCCGGGCCGCCGATCGCGTGGCGCTCGATGTGCGGGCCGATGCAGGGCGCGGTGCTCGGCGCCGTCGTCCTCGAAGGCTGGGCCGACTCGATCGACGCCGCGACCGACCTCGTCGAGCGCGGCGACGTCGCGCTCGGGCCGTGCCACGACCAGGGCGCGGTCGGCCCGATGGCCGGGATCATCAGCCCGGGCATGCCGGTCTTCGTCGTCGAGAACAGCGTCGGCGGCAACCGCGCCTACTGCAACTTCAACGAGGGCCTCGGCAAGGTGCTGCGCTTCGGCGCCAACGGCCCCGAGGTGATCGCGCGGCTGCGCACGATGGCGCAGACGATCGCGCCGACGCTCGCCGCTGCGCTCGCGCGGACCGGGCCGATCGACCTGAAACCGTTGATGGCGCAGGCGATCAACATGGGCGACGAGGTCCACAACCGCAACGTCGCCGCGACTGCGCTCTTCATCAAGCGGATCGCGCCGGCGCTGCTCGAAGCCGACGTCGCGCGCGCGGACGCCGCGGCGACGCTCGCCTTCGTCGCCGGCAACGACCACTTCTTCCTCAACCTCTCGATGGCGGCGAGCAAGGCGATGTGCGATGCCGCCGCCGGCGTCGCCGGCAGCTCGATGGTGACGGCGATGGCGCGCAACGGCGTCAACTTCGGCGTTCGCCTCTCGGGCACCGGCAGCGCCTGGTTCGAAGCGCCCGCCAATCCGGTCGACGGCCTCTACTTCCCCGGCTACTCGATCGCCGACGCCGCCGCCGACCTCGGCGACTCGGCGATCACCGAGACCGCCGGCGTCGGCGGCTTCGCGATGGCGGCGGCGCCGGCGATCGTCAAGTTCGTCGGCGGCACGCCGACCGACGCGATCCACCACAGCCTGCGGATGCGTGCGATCACGCTCGGCGTCAATCCGGCGTTCACGCTGCCCGCGCTCGACTTCGCCGCCGGAGCGGCGGGAATCGATGCGCGCAAGGTCGTCGACTGCGGCGTGCTGCCGGTGATCAACAGCGGCATCGCGCATCGCCTCGCCGGCGTCGGCCAGATCGGTGCCGGCGTCACGACCGCGCCGATGGCGTGCTTCACCGCGGCGGTGAAGGCGCTGGCGCAAAGCCTCGGCGAGAACGGGAGGCCGCGATGACCACGAAGCCGCTCGCAGTCGTCGCCGTCGGCGGCAACGCGCTCATCCTCGACGACGCGCACACCGCGCTCAACGACCAGTACGACGCGGTCTGCGAGACGGCGACGCACGTCGCGACGATGATCGCCGCCGGCTGGAACGTCGTGCTGACGCACGGCAACGGCCCGCAGGTCGGCTTCATCCTGCGCCGCTCCGAGATCGCCGACGGCCAGGTGCCGACGGTGCCGGTGCAGTACGCGGTCGGCGACACGCAAGGCGCGATCGGCTTCATGTTCCAGAACGCGCTCGGCAACGCGCTGCAGCGCCGCGGCCTGCGCATTCCCGTCGTCACGCTCGTGACGCAGACGCTGATCGACCGCAACGACCCCGCGTTCCAGAAGCCGACGAAACCGATCGGCTCGTTCATGACCGAGGAGGTCGCACGCACGCTCGCTGCCAAGCTCGGCTGGACGGTGATGCAGGACGGCGACCGCGGCTGGCGGCGCGCGATCGCGTCGCCGCAGCCGCAGCGCGTGATCGAGGCGCCGATCATCGAGCGCCTCGCGCGCGAGGGAACGCTCATCATCGCCTGCGGCGGCGGCGGCATCGCCGTCGAGGAGGTCGCGGGCGGCGAGCTGCGCGGCGTCGAGGCGGTGATCGACAAGGACCGCGCCTCCGCCTTGCTCGCGATCGAGATGCGCGCCGACCTGCTGATGATCCCGACCGGCGTGCCGCGCGTCGCGATCCGCTTCGGCAAGCCCGATCAGGAGTGGCTCGACCGCCTCACCGTCGCCGAGGCCGAGGCGTACGCCGCCGAAGGCCACTTCGGCGCCGGCAGCATGGGCCCGAAGATCGAAGCGCTCGTCACCTTCGCCAAGGGCCGCCCCGGCGGCCGCGGCGTCATCACCGACGCGCCCAACATCGATCGCGCGCTGCGCGGCGAGACCGGCACGTGGATCGAAGCCAAATGACCGCAAGCACGCTCCTCGCCGTGAATGGCACGCTGATGCGCGGTCTCGAGCTCAACAAGAACATGCTCGAGGTCGGTGCGAAATTCGTGCGCGAGGACGAGACGGACGCGTGCTACCGCGTCTGGTCGATCGACGACCGCCATCCGGCGATGCTGCGCACGCCCGGCCAGGGCAGGTGCGTCGCGCTCGAGCTCTGGGACGTTCCGGTCGAGGGGCTGGCGCGAATCCTGCAAAACGAGCCGCCGGGCCTCGCGATCGGCAAGGTCGTCCTCCAGGACGGCTCGGTCGTGCTCGGCGTCCTCGGCGAACCGTTCCTGTGCGAAGGCAAGCGCGAGATCACCGAGTTCGGCGGCTGGCGCGCGTACGTCGCCGCCAAGGGGCGTGCCCCGCCCTGAAGCACGCATCCGTCGAGGCGATCGGGAGTTTCAAACAACCACGAGGAGGTAACCGATGAACGCAGAGACCACCGCACACGTTCCGCGCCTGTGGGTGCCGGGCGACCTGAACGGCTTCTTCGGCCTGTTCACCAACGTGCTGCTGAACGTGATCGTGCTGACAGGCCTGTGCCTCGGCGTCGTTCAGCTTCCCGCCGACACCGTGTTCGGCCGCATCCTGCCGGCGCTCGGCATCGCGCTGCCGCTCGGCAACCTCTTCTACGCGTACCTCGCGTGGCAGCTCAGCAAGAAGGAAGGTCGCAGCGACGTCACGGCGATGCCGTACGGGCCGAGCGTGCCGCACATGTTCATCGTCGTCTTCCTGGTGATGCTGCCGGTCTACCTCGAGACCAAGAACCCGATGGTGGCGTGGATCGGCGGGCTCGCGTGGGCCTTCATCATCGGCGTCATCGTCCTGCTTGGCGCGTTCGTCGGCCCGAAGCTGCGTGCGCTGACGCCGCGCGCCGCGATGCTCGGCACGCTCGCCGGCATCTCGATCGCGTTCATCTCGATGCGGCCGGCGTTCCAGATGTGGGAGACGCCGTGGATCGGCCTCGCCTGCTTCGCGATCGTGCTGATCGCATGGACCGCGAACGTGCGGCTGCCGGGCGGCCTGCCCGGCGGTCTCGTCGCGGTGATCGTCGGCGCGGCGATCGGCTGGATCGCTTCGTTCATGGGCTGGAGCGACTACATGAAGGCCGCCGACGTGAGCAAGTCGCTGGCGCAGTTCGGCCTGCACCTGCCGACGTTCTCGGCCGACGTCTGGACCGGCCTCGCCAAGGTCGCGCCGCTGCTCGCGACCGCGATCCCGCTCGGCATCTACAACTTCACCGAGGCGATGAACAACGTCGAGAGCGCCTCGGCGGCGGGCGACAACTACAACCTGCGCAAGATCCTGCTCGCCGACGGCCTCGGCGCGGTGGTCGGCTCGATGCTCGGCAGCCCGTTCCCGCCCGCGGTCTACATCGGCCATCCCGGCTGGAAGGCGGTCGGCGGCCGCATCGGCTACTCGCTCGCGACCGGGATCGCGATCGCGCTGGTCTGCTTCCTCGGCTTGACGGCGCTGTTGCTCGCCATCATCCCGCTCGTCGCGATCCTGCCGATCCTGCTCTACATCGGCCTCGTCATCGGCGCGCAGGCGTTCCAGGCGTCGCCGGCGAAGCACGCACCGGCGATCGTGCTCGCGCTGATCCCGAACATCGCCGAATGGGCGAAGACGCAGGTCGACGGCGCGCTCGGCGCTGCGGGAACGTCGGTCTCCGCGGTCGGCCTCGCCAAGCTCGGCGGCTTCGGCGTCCTCTACAAGGGCCTCGAGTCGGTCGGCGGCGGCTCGGTGCTCGCCGGCATGGTGCTCGGCGCGATTGCCGTCCACGTCATCGACAACAAGATGCGCGACGCCGCGATCTGGGCGTTCGCAGGCGCCGTGCTCTCGTACATCGGCCTCATCCACGGCGCCCAGCTCGGCTGGGGCGTCTCGCCGCTCGTCTCGCTCGGCTATGTGATGTTCGCGGTGACCTGCGTCGTGCTGATGCGCTCGGCGGTGCCCGTCGCGCCGGGCGTCATGCCGCAGGAGACCTGAGCCGCTCGCCGTGCCGCACCGCGTGGTGCGGCACGGCAGCGTTCAGTTGCGCAGCGCGATGACCGCGCGCGTCGAGTCGGAGACCCAGCCGAAGATCGCGCCCTGCGCCTTGATCATGTCGAGCGCGGCGCGCTGGAACTGCGGGAAGTACGAGCCGACGCAGTCCTGGAGGACGACGCACTCGTAGCCGCGGTCGTTCGCCTCGCGAACCGTCGTCGTGACGCAGACCTCGGTCGTCACGCCGCAGACGATCAGCGACTTGATGCCGCGGTTGCGCAGGATGTGGTCGAGGTCGGTCGCGAAGAACGCGCCCTTGCCGGGCTTGTCGACGACCGCCTCGCCGGCGATCGGCGCCAGCTCGGGGACGATCTCGTGGCCGCGCTGGCCGCGCACGAGGAGCCGCCCCATCGGGCCTTCATCGCCGATCGTGATCTTGCCGCGGCCGCGCGCGCGCTTCGACGGCGGGCAGTCGCCGAGGTCGGGGGCGTGGCCCTCGCGGGTGTGGATCACCATCATCCCCATCGTGCGCGCGGTGTCGAGCATGCGCCGGCACGGCGCGATCACCGCCTGCAGCGGCGAGACGTCGTTGCCGAGCGCCTCGCCGAAGCCGCCCGGCTCGACGAAGTCGCGCTGCATGTCGATGACGACGAGCGCGGTCGTCTTCGGTTCGAAGTTGAATTCGTACGGCTCTGCCTGCATCGAACGTTGCGCCATCGGCCCCTCCGTCGGTTGCCCGGACATGGTACCGCCGGGGCGCGGCAGCGCCACTCCATTCGGTCGTCGCAGAAGATCTGTCCGAGGCGCCGCAGTACGATCCGCGCAGTCGCTGAACGCGAGGTCATCTGATGGCGGACCGCCGGGCGTTCCTCGTCGCGCTTCTCGCACCCTCCGGGTGCAATCGTCCCGAGCGGCCGCAGGCGACCGGCAACGCCGATCCGGCGGCGTCGCGACCGACCACTGCGTCGGTCGCGAGGACGACCGGCGCCGAAGCGACGCCGAGCGTTCCGCGCGTCGCCATGCTGTCGTTCAGCAGCCCGAACGCGGTCTCGCCCAGCGGGCCGCCGGTCGCCGACTCCTTGCGCGATCGTCTCGCCCGGCTCGGTCGTGTGGACGGCAGGACGATCGTGCTCGACGAGCGCTACGCCAAGGGGGATCCGCAGCGGATCGAGCGACTCGCGCAGGACATCGTGGAGAGCAAGCCTGACATCATCGTCGCGATCGGTGCGTTGGCGACCGGTGCGGCGCGGCAAGCCACCGCCACCATTCCGATCGTGATGGTCCACGCCGGCAATCCCGTCGAAGCCGGTTTCGCGGTGAGCCTGTCCCATCCTGGCGGCAATGTCACGGGAACGACGTCGATGGCACAGGACCTCGGCCACAAGCAGGTCGAGCTGCTCGGCCAACTGGTTCCCCGCCTCAGACGTCTGGGGGTGCTCACCAATCCGACCAACGTCGGATCGCCGAAAACGCTGGTCAACGTGCGCGAAGCCGCGCTCCGCTATGGCATCGACGTCACCGTCGCGGAGGTGACCCGCCGCGAGGAATTCGACGCCGCGTTCGCCAGACTGAAGGCCGCGCGCACGGATGCGCTCTACGTCGCCATCGATTCGGTGATCTTCGTCAACGCCGCGGCGGTGCTCGAGTTCACTGCCGCCAATCGGCTGCCGGCAAGCTTCGACGTCGGCGGGCGTGAGCTCGTGCGTCGCGGCGCCCTCATGTCGTACGGTCCCGTGCTGACGACGCACTTCGCGATCGCCGCCGAGTACGTGGACAAGATCCTCAGAGGTGCCAGGCCCGGCGATCTTCCCGTGCAACAGCCGACCGAGTTCGCGCTCTTCATCAACTCGAAGACTGCCGCCGCGCTCGGCATCGCGATCCCGCAATCGCTGCTGCAGCGAGCCGACGAGATCGTCGGCTGATCCGGCTCGCGGCAGCAAGCCTGTGCGCGCTCAGGGCACGGCGTCGCCGAGCCGGCAGACGAAGCCCCAGCCGCCGCCGAGCTCGCTGAGCGCCAGGACGAGCTCGTTGCGCCCCTTCTTCAGCGCCAGCCAGACGGCGTCGTTCTCGACGTCGACGATGCCGAGGAACGCCGGATCGCGGAAGTTCTGCGCGCTGCGGCCGCGCCAGAGGATTCGGCCGTTGAGGAACACGCTGACGTCGTCGCTGTAGCCGATCGCGAGCTTGCGCGTCTCGTCGCGGTCGGCGTCGATGACCGCGCGCGCGTAGACGAGCTTCATTCCCGGCTGCGGGTCGAACCGCTTGGTCCAGTCGTTCGCGAAGGAGACGCGCGGGTGCGGGCTCTCGCGATAGCGGTTGACGAGGACGAGCCCCGGCGGCTCGGCCTCGACGTCCTGCCACGCGATCTGCGCGATCTCGGCCGGCGCGAGCGGACGCTCGAGGTTGCGCGCGAGCGCGTCGTACGACGGCGAAAGGCTCCAGCGAACGATCGTCCCGGGCGGCGTCGGCGGGGGGTGGCGCTGCCACGCCGCGTCGGGCGTCGTTCGCACCTGGAAGTTCGCGAAGCACGACGCGCCGGTGAGCGAGATGAGGCCGAGGCGGCCGCGCTGGCTGCCGCTCTTCAAGTCGTCCATGACGAGCGCCGGCCGCTCCATGTCGGCGACGTAGAGCTTGGCCTGCGCACCAGTGACGGCGAGCCGCAGGTGGAACCACGCGTCGCGCGGGATGTCGACCGCGCCGGTGAAGCCCGGGCCGCTGAAGAGCTGCCAGTTGAGGCCGGTGTTCAGCACCGGCGTGTACTGCATCGCATCGGGCTGGCCCGACTTGTGCTGGCGCAGGTAGATCCACTCGCCGTTGGCGCCGTCGTCGACGAGGCGAAACGCGAAGCCGAAGAAGCCCCGCGGCGCCGGCGTCCAGACGTCGACGTCGACGACGCCGTCGCGCATCTCGAAGTCGCGGACGATGCCGGCGCCGCCGTCGAGGAACAGGCAGTCGCGGTCGAGCTTGCGGTCGGGCTTGGCGGTGCCCTCGAGCTCCCAGCGCGGCGAGTCGGCCGCGAGCGTCAGGGCGGCGGGCGCCTGGGCAAACGCGGCGACGCAGCAAAGCGACGTCCACGCCGCGATCGACTTGCAGAGCATGCGGATTCTCCCGACCCGGCGACGAGCGGCCGGCCTCGCGCGACTCTAGGTCGCTCGGGCGTCGTCGGTGCGCCCGCGCCGCCGATTGCGCAGGATCTGCAACGCCGCGGCTACGCCTGCGGCATTCGGTAGTACGCCTCGACCTGGCCCTTCAGCGTGATGAGGAGCGGCCGGCCGTGGCGGTCGAGCGTCTTGCCGGCGGGCACCTTGACCCAGCCTTCGCTGACGCAGTACTCCTCGACGTCGTGGCGCTCCTTGCCGTTGAGGCGGATGCCGATCGGGTGCTCGAACACCGCGGCGACGTGGTGGGGGCTGCGCGGATCGACCGAGAGGCGATCGGGCAGCGGCGGCAGGGCGGGTGCGGCATCGTCCATCGCGCGATTGTCGGCCCGCGCGCACCCGCCCATCCGCTGCCGCCGCGGCGCACGGGCACACGGCAGCACGGCCGTGGAGAATCGACGCGAGCATGGACGCCCTCGCTGCCGAGCACCGCCACTTCCTGAGCCGCGCCGCGCAGCTGCTGTCGTCGTCGCCCGAGTTCGACGATGCGCTGCAGCAGACGCTGGCGGCGGCGCTGCCGGCACTCGGCGATTTCGGCTTCGTCGACATCGTCGACGGCGACGGCGTCCGGCGCAGCGCGCGCGCGCACGACGATCGCGACCTCGACGCACTGCTGAAGACGACGTCGTGGCGGCCGCAGCGGCGCAGCGACGGCGTCAACCTGTGCGCGCTTTCCTCCGGCGAGACCGCGGCGCACTACGACATCGACGACGCTTGGTACCGGCGCGTCGCCGATTCGCCCGAGCACCTCGCGGTGCTGCGCCGGCTCGCGTTCGCCTCGATGCTGAGCGTTCCGGTGCGCTTTCGCGGCGAGACGATCGGCGCGCTGACGCTCTTCATGGGCCGCTCGGGAAGGCGCCACACCGCAGAGCACCTGGCGGCGGCACACGACCTCGCGTCGCTCGCGTCGACCGTCGTCGCCAACGCCAGGCTCGTCGCGCAGCACGCGCGCTCGGAGGCAGCGCTGCAGGCGAGCGAAGAGCGGCTGCGCGTCGCGATGGAGGCGGCCAACCTCGGCACCTGGGACTGGGACGTCACCAGCGACCGCGTCGCCTGGAGCGATGCGGTCTACCGGCTGCACGGGGTCGTGCCGGGAGCGTTCGGCGGCAGCGTCGCCGACTTCGCGCGCCTCGTCCACGACGACGACATCGAGCACGTCCGCGAGCGCATCGCGCAATCGCTCGCCGACGGCACGCCGTACGAGGTCGAGTTCCGCGTCGTCTGGCCGAGCGACGGCAGCGTGCACTGGCTGGCGACGCGCGCGACCGTCGAGCGCGACGCCGAAGGCCGGCCGCTGCGCATGGCGGGCGCGACGTACGACGTCACCGAGCGCGTCCAGCTGCTCGCCGCCGAGCGCGCTGCGCGCGCCGAAGCCGAGCGGGCGCAACGTCGGCTCGAGCTGCTCGCGTCGGCGAGCGCGCTGCTCTCGCAATCGCTCGAGCCGGCGACGACGCTGACGCGGCTCGGCGAGATCCTCGTTCCCGCGGTCGGCGACTGGTGCCGGATCGACCTGATCGACGCGACCGGCACGCTCGTGCGCGGCATCGCCTACCACGCCGACAAGAAGCAGGCCCAGGTCGGCACCGACGCCGTGCAGCGCCTGCGCGCCAAGCCCGAGACGATCGGCTCGATGGCGTGGTGCGTGCGCACCGGCCACGCGCACACCCACAACTACTCGTCGCCCGACGACTTCGCGCAGACGGGCGATGAGGCGCTCGTCGAGTTCGCGCGCACGATCGGCATGCGCGCGTACACGATCACGCCGCTCGTCGCGCGCGGGCGCACGCTCGGCGCGCTCGCCGTGCTGCAGGCCGAGTCGGGCCGCAACTTCACGCCCGGCGACGAAGCGCTGCTCGGCGAAATCGCGCAGCGTGCCGCGCTCGCGATCGACAACGCGCGGCTGTATTCGGAGGCCGAAGCCGCGCGCCGCCAGGCCGAACTCGCCAACCGCGCCAAGGACGAGTTCCTGGCCATGCTCGGCCACGAGCTGAGGAATCCCCTGGCGCCGATCGTGACGACGCTCAAGCTCATGGCGATGCGCGACGACAGCCGCTTCCTGCACGAGCGCAACGTCATCGAGAGGCAGGTCGGCAACCTCGCGCGACTCGTCGACGATCTGCTCGACGTCGCGCGGATCGCGCGCGGCGACGTCCAGCTGCGGCGCGAGCGCGTCGCCGTCGCCGACATCCTCGCGCGCGCCGCCGAGATCGCGGCACCCCTGCTCGAGATCCGCCGCCACGTCCTGGACATCGGCAACATCGATGCCAAGGTGGCGGTCGACGCCGATGCGCTGCGTCTCAGCCAGGTCTTCGCCAATCTCCTCAACAACGCGGCGCGCTACACGCCCGAGGGCGGAACGATCGAGGTGCGCGCCGAACAGCGCGGCGACGCGTGCGTCGTCACCGTGGCCGACGACGGCATCGGCATCGAGCCCGAGCTGCTGCCGCGCATCTTCGAGCTCTTCGTGCAGGGTGCGCAGGGTCCGGAGCGCGCGAGCGGCGGCCTCGGCGTCGGGCTCGCGCTCGTCAAGAACCTCGTCAGCCTGCACGGCGGCAGCGTCGCCGCGGCGAGCGCCGGCCGCGGCCACGGCAGCACGTTCACCGTGACGCTGCCGCTCGCCGTCGACGACCCGGACGCGATGACGGTGCCGGCGCCGCTCGTCGAGCGCTCGTCGGCGGCCGCCGCGAGCCAGCGCATCCTCGTCATCGACGACAACGCCGACGCCGCCGAGGCGATGGCCGACTACCTCGGGCTGGTCGGCTTCGAGGTCTGCTTCTCGACCGACGCCGACGAGGGCCTCGCGCTCGTCGCGGCGTTCGCTCCCGACGTCGCGGTCCTCGACATCGGCTTGCCGAAAGTCGACGGCTACGCGCTCGCCGCGAAGATCCGCGCTGCGACCGACGGCCGCTGCCGCCTCATCGCGGTGACCGGCTACGGCCTCGCCGAGGATCGCGCGCGGACGAAGGCCGCGGGGTTCGAGGCGCACTTCGTCAAGCCGGTCGACCTCGAACGCCTGGTCGACGCGCTGCACGCACGCTGACGCGCGAGTGTTGCCGTAGCATGCGGCGACGACCCCGAGAGGATCCGACATGGGCAGACACTTCGGCGCGGCGGCCGCGCTCTGCATCGCCGCGATCGCGGCGACGAGCGCGTGCACGACGACCACGACCAGCACCGCGTCGACCGCGCCGCGCAGCGCGTCGGCGGCACCGCCGAAGACGGCGCTCTGGGTCGGCAACAGCTTCTTCTACTACAACAACAGCATGCACGGCCACGTCGGCCAGTTGCTCGCCGCGGCGCGGCCGGACGAGCGCGGCTATCGATCGACGTCGGCGACGATCAGCGGCTCGGGGCTCAATTGGGCGGACCTCGAGGCGCACTTCAAGCCGGGCGGCGTCGGCTCGTATTCGTTCGACCGCAACAACAACGTCGTCTTCAACACGTTCGACAAGCCTTTCGACGTGGTGATCATGATGGACTGCAGCCAGTGCCCGATCCATCCCGAGCTGTCGAAGCTCTTCGTTGAGACGACGGCGAAGGACAGCGAGATCGCGCGCCGCCACGGCGCCGAGCCGATCTTCTTCATGTCGTGGGCGTACGCCGACAAGCCCGAGATGACCGAGCAGCTCGCCGCCGCGTACGTCAAGGCCGGCGCGACCAACCACGCAAAGGTCATTCCCGCGGGATACGCGTTCGCGCGCTCGATCGCGAAGCGCCCCGAGGTCAACCTCTACGTCGCCGACAAGCGCCACCCGACGCTCGCCGGCACGTACCTCGCCGCGTGCACGGTGCTCGCGACGGTCTACGGCGTCTCGCCGGTCGGCAACACGTACACCGCTGGGCTGCCGGCCGACGTCGCCGCCCACCTGCAGGCGACGGCGTGGGAAACCGTGCAGTCGTTCAAGCAGCCGGTCTGACGCTCACGCGATGGAGCGCGTCGATGCCGTCGTCGTCGGCGCCGGCGCCGTCGGCCTCGCCTGTGCGCGCGCGCTCGCGCTCGCGGGGCGCGAGACGATCATCGTCGAGTCAACCGACGGCATCGGCAACGGCACGAGCTCGCGCAACAGCGAGGTCATCCACGCCGGTCTCTACGACGCGCCCGGCTCGCTGAAGGCGACGCTGTGCGTCGCGGGAAGGCGGCTGCTCTATCCGTACTGCGAAACGCACGGCGTCGGCCACCGGCGCTGCGGCAAGCTCGTCGTCGCCGCGAGCGCCGCGCAGATCGAGGCGCTTCGGGCGATCGAAGCGCGCGCGCTCGCCAACGGCGTCGAAGGATTGCGCTGGCTGGGTGGTGCGGAGGCACGCGCGCTCGAGCCGGCGCTCAATGCCGAAGCCGCGTTGCTCTCGACGGTCACCGGGATCATCGACAGCCATTCGCTGATGCTCGCCTACCTCGGCGACCTCGAACGCGCGGGCGGAGCGCTCGTCGTGCGCTCGCCGGTCGAAGGCGCGACGGTGACGAGCGACGGCATCGTGCTGCGCGTCGGCGGCGACGAACCGATCGAGCTGCTTGCAGGCTCGGTCGTCAACTCCGGCGGACTCTTCGCGCAGTCGCTCGCCCGCCGCATCGACGGCCTCGGCGCGAGCACGATCCCACGCGAGCGCTTCGCAAAGGGCAACTACTACGCGCTCACCGGACGCTCGCCGTTCACGCGCTTGATCTATCCGGTGCCCGAGCCCGGCGGACTCGGCGTCCATCTGACGCTCGATCTCGCCGGCCAGGCGCGCTTCGGCCCCGACGTCGAATGGCTCGAGCCCGGCCTCGCACCCGACGCGATCGACTACGCCGTCGACCCTGCCCGCGGCGAACGATTCGAAGCGGCGATCCGCCGCTGGTGGCCCGGCCTTCCCGAACACGCGCTCGCACCCGCGTACAGCGGCGTGCGCCCGAAGCTCGTGAACCCCGGCGAGCCGGCGCGCGACTTCGTCCTGCAAGGGCCCGACGGGCACGGCGTCGCCGGGCTCGTCAACCTCTACGGCATCGAATCGCCGGGGCTCACCGCGAGCCTCGCGATCGCCGCCGAGGTCGCGCGGCTGCTCGGCGCTAGGGGAGATTGACGCCGCTCGGATCGATGCTCGTCGCGCCGAAGCGGTCGCCGGCGGCGCCCGTCATCGCCGTGCCGCCACCCACGGTGCCGCGCCACGCGCCGGTCTCGCGCTGGCGCAGCTGAATGAAGTCGGCGAAGCGATGGAGATTGCCGCTCAGCTCGGCCCGCACCAAGCCGAGCGCGTCGCCGACCTTCTCGGCGATTCCCGGCGCGCGGTACGACATCCTGAGCGTCACGCGCGTGCGCTGGTCAGTGACGCGATCGAAAGTGACCGCGCCCGAGTTCGGCGGCCCGCTCGTGCTGCGCCACGAGATGCGGCGATCGGGGATCTGCGTCGTGATCTCCGAGCTCCACTCGACCGGCTTGCCTGCGATGTTGGCGCGCCAGTGCAGGTGCGTGTCGTCGATCTGGCGGACGTCCAGGACGTCCTTCATGAAGTTCGGGAATTCCTCGAACTGCGTCCACTGGTTGTAGACGGTGCTGATCGGAACGTCGATCTCGATCGAGTCCTGCACGAACGAGAGCTCGCCCGTGCCGCGCCCGACGTTCGGGCCCATCTTCTTCTTCAGCCAGTAGCCGCCGGCGGCGAGCGCCGCGATGGTCGCGAGTCTGCGCAGCAACATGTTCTCAGCTCCTTGACGGTTCGGCCCCGCGGGCCGTTCGTCGTCCCAGGGCATACGACGTGCCGACCGCGCGGCCCGGATGCCGCCCGTCGCAGCCGGGTGCAGTCCGTCGCATCCGGCGACCGGCCGTCGCAGACCGCAGGAGCGGCCGGGCGCCCGACGGCAGAATCGCGACCGCGCTGGCGCCGGCGCGCCTGCCACCCGCGGGCGCCGCACGCCGCGCATCCTGGAGCGACCACATGCGACTCGAGATCCGCGATCTCGCCAAGACCTACCCCAACGGCGTCCGCGCGCTCGACCGCGTGTCGCTCACGATTCCCACCGGCATGTTCGGCCTGCTGGGGCCCAACGGCGCCGGCAAGTCGACGCTGATGCGAACGCTCGCGACGCTGCAGGAGGCCGACGCCGGCAGCGCGAAACTCATCGGCGTCGACGGCGGCGGCGACATCGACGTGCTGCGCGACAAGGACGCAGTGCGCCGCGTCCTCGGCTACCTGCCGCAGGACTTCGGCGTCTACCCGCGCGTCACTGCCGAGGACCTGCTCGACCACTTCGCGCGCCTGAAAGGCGTCGTCGATGCGAAGGCGCGGCGCGAGACGGTGCGTGCGCTGCTCCAGCGCGTCAATCTCTTCGCCGTCCGCAAGCAGAAGCTCGGCGGCTTTTCGGGCGGGATGCGGCAGCGCTTCGGCATCGCGCAGGCGCTGCTCTGCGACCCGCGCCTGGTCATCGTCGACGAGCCGACCGCCGGGCTCGACCCCGAGGAGCGCGTGCGCTTCCACAACCTGCTCGCCGACATCGCGCTGGACGTCGTCGTGATCCTCTCGACGCACATCGTCAGCGACGTCGCCGACCTGTGCAATCACCTCGCGGTGATCGACGCCGGCCGTGTCCTCGTCGCCGGCGAGCCCGATGCGCTCGTCGCCGACCTGCGCGGCCGCATCTGGCGCAAGACGATCGACAAGAGCGACGTCGAGGCGATCAAGTCGCGCGTGCGGCTCGTCTCGACGCGCTTGCAGGCAGGCCACACGGTCGTTCGCGCCTACCGCGACGGCGCGCCGCCCGAGCCGGGCTTCGAGCCGGTCGACCCCGAGCTCGAGGACGTCTACTTCTCGAGCATCGCCGGCTACGTCGGCGAAGCGGTCGACGTTCCCGCAGTGGCGGCCTGACGCGATGGCCTCCGCGTTCTGGGCGATCGCCCGCTTCGATTTCGTCCAGCGCCTGAAGATGGTGTCGACGTGGCTCTACCTCGTCCTCTACGCCGTGCTCGCCGGGCTGTGGATCGCCGCCGCAGGCGGCGCCGTGCGCGGGGTCGGCGTCAGCTTCGGGGGCGAGAAGATCCTCATCAACGGCACGCTGGCGCTCGGGATCGCGATCGGCATCGTCGGTTTCATCGGCATCACGGTGATCGGCTCGGTCACGGGCCGCGCGGTGCAGCAGGACTTCGACGTCGGCATCCACCCGTTCTTCTTCAGCGCGCCGATCAGCAAGCGCGACTACTTCTTCGGACGTCTGGTCGGCGCGTGGGCGACCCTGGTGATGATCTTCGCCGGCGTCGCGATCGGCATCGTGATCGGATCGCACTGGCCGGGCGTCGATTCGGCGCGCATCGCAGCGTCGCCGTCCGTCCAGAGCTTCGTGCGGCCGTACCTCTTCGTGCTGATCCCGAACGTGCTCTGGCTCGGCGGGTGCTTCTTCGTCCTCGCCGCGCTGACGCGGCAGATGGCGCCGGTCTACATCGCCGGCGTGATCGCGCTCGTCGGCTACCTGTTCGCCGTCAACCTGCTCTCCGACATGGAGAACAAGACGCTCGCCGCGCTGATCGATCCTTCGGGCTCGACCGCGGTCGACGTCTTCACGCGCTACTGGAGCGTCGCGCAGAAGAACGAGCAGGAGATTCCGCTCGCAGGCGTCATCCTCTGGAACCGGCTGCTCTGGGCCGCGATCGGCACGATCGTGACGTTCCTCGGCTACCGCGCGTTCCGGATGGAGTCGGTCGCGCCGACGCTGCGCCGCCGCGCGAAGAAGAAGGTCGTCGAAGACGTCGAAGGAGAGGCGGTCGGCACGGCATCGGCCCACGCGACGCCGCTGCCGCATGCAGTGCCCGACCGCAGCGCCGCCGCGTACGCGCGCATGCTGCCCGGCCTCGCGCGGCTCTACCTCGGCGAGATCCTGAAGAGCCCGCGCTTCCTCACGATCGTCCTCGGCGGCGTGCTGCTCGTCATCGGCAACGCGGCGACGCTCGGCTCGTTCTACGGCACCAACACCTACCCGCTGACGTACAAGGTGCTCGACGTCGTCGCCGGGCTCTTCAACGTCTTCGTGCTGATCGTGACCGCGATCTACACCGGCGAGCTCGTCTGGCGCGAGCGCGACGCGCGAATGGACGACATCGCCGACAGCATGCCGGCGCCGACCTGGCTCGCGTTCCTCGCCAAGTTCGCGACGGTGATCGTGCTGCAGGTCGTCCTGCTCGCGGTCGTCATGGTCTGCAGCATCGCGGTGCAGCTGCTGCACGGCTTCACCAAGATCGAGATCGGCCAGTACCTGATGCAGCTCTTCGTGCTGCAGCTCTCGGGCGACATCCTGCTCGCGGTGCTCGCGCTCACGGTGCACACGCTCGTCGACAACAAGTACGTCGGCCACTTCTTCGTCGGCATCGTCTTCCTCGTCCTCGTCCAGCTGCCGCTGTTCGGCTTCGAGGACCGCCTCTACCTCTACGGGAGCGCGCCGGGGCTGATCTATTCCGACTTGAACGGCTGGGGACACTTCCTGCCGGCGTTCTTCTGGTTCCGGCTCTACTGGCTCGCGTTCGCGGCGGTCCTGATGGTGGGCTCGTACGCGCTCTGGGTGCGCGGGCGCGAGGCCCGCGTCGCCGCGCGGCTGCGCAACGCGGCGGCGCGGATGCGCGCGCCGGCCTGGGCGATCGCCGGCACGGCCGCGGTCGTGTTCGTCGCGACCGGCGCGTGGATCTTCCACAACACGCACGTCGTCAACGGCTTCGTCGGCCGCGAGGACGCGCGGCGGCTGCAGGCCGACTACGAGAAGCGCTACAAGCAGTTCGCCGGCGCAGCGCAGCCGCGGGTCACGGCGGTCGACGTCAGCGTCGATCTGCAGCCCGAGCGCCTGCTCGCGCGGATCTCCGGCACCTTGACGATCGCGAACAAGAGCGACGTGCCGATCCGCGACGTCTACGTCCTCTACCCGCGCCGCGCGCGCGCGCAGAAGATCGCGTTCGGCGTCCCGGCCACGCTCGCCGACGAGGCGTCCGAGATGCGCTGGCACCACTACGTGCTCGCGCAGCCGCTCGCCCCGGGCGCGGTGACCGACTTTCGCTTCGACCTCGAGTACGGTGCGCAGGGCTTCGCCAACGACGGAGCCGATCCGGTCGTGCTCGGCAACGGCACGTTCCTCAACCCAGGGCTGACGCCCGAGACCTCGCTGATCCCGAGCTTTGGCTACGGCGCGGACGGCGAGCTCTCGTCGGACCGCGACCGCAAGGAGTTCGACCTGCCGCCGAAGCCCCGCATGCCCGACCTGAACGACAAGCAGCAGGTGATGCAGAACGCGCTCACGCGCGACGCCGACTTCATCGACTATCGGGCGCATTTCTGCACCTCGGCCGACCAGCTGCCGGTGACCTCGGGCTATGTCGTCAAGGACGTGACCGAGAACGGCCGCCGCTGCATCGACTACCGGATGGACTCGAAGATGACGCACGTCTTCTCGTTCGTCTCGGCGCGCTACGCGGTGAGGAAGGACGTCTGGCACGGCCCGCAGGGCGACGTCGCGATCGAGATCGACTACCACCGCGGCCACGAGTACAACCTCGGGCGCATGGTCGCCGGCGTGCAGGACGCGCTCGCGTACTACACGAAGCACTGGGGGCCGTACCAGCACAAGATCGTGCGCATCGTCGAGTTCCCGCGCTTCTCGCGCAGCGGCGGGTTCGCCGAGTCGTTCCCGAACACGGTGCCGTTCAACGAGGCGATCGGCTTCACCGCCAAGGTCGACGACCGCGACCCGGACGACATCGACTACCCGTACTTCGTCACCGCGCACGAGGTCGCGCACCAGTGGTGGGCGCACCAGGAGGTGCCGGCCAACGTGCAGGGCGACGAGTTCATCACCGAGAGCCTCTCGGAGTACGCCGCGCTGATGGTGCTGAAGACCAAGTACGGCGACGCCAAGATGCATCGCTTCCTGAAGTACGAGCTCGACCGCTACCTGCTCGGACGGGGCACCGAGAGCAAGCAGGAGCAGCCGCTCGTGCGCGCCGACGGCGCCGCGTACGTGCACTACCAGAAGGGCGCGCTCACCCTCTACGCGTTGCAGGACGCGATCGGCGAGGCGGCGATCGACGATGCGATCTCGTCGTTCCTCCGGAAGTGGAAGTTCGCCGGGCCGCCGTACGCGCGCTCGGTCGACCTGCTCGCCGAGTTCCGCCGCGTGACGCCGCAGCCGTTGCAGCCGCTGATCGACGATCTGTTCGAGACGATCACGCTCTACGACGTGCGCGCGGTGAGCGCGGCGGCGAAAGAGCAGGCGGACGGCAGCGACGCGATCGAGCTCGTCGTCTCGGCGCGCAAGGTCCGCGCGGACGGCAGCGGCAAGGAGACCGAAGTGCCTTTCGATGGCGAAGTCGACGTCGGCGCGCTCGACGCGCACGGGAGCGTCGTCGCGCTCGAGAAACGGCGGGTGAAGTCCGGCGAGAACCGGATCACGCTCGCCGTCGCGAAGGGCGGCGCGGTACGGGCCGGAATCGATCCGCTCGGCAAACTGATCGATCGCGACGACAAGGACAATACCGTCGCGGTGACGCGCTGATCGCGGGGCGCTAGCGAATCTCGTCGACGCTGACGCCGAGCCGCTCGGCATAGAGCGCGAGCGTGCGCTGCCACGCCGGCCGCGCGAACGAGCGCTCGTAGTACGCCCGCAGCTTCGGGAACGGCTGCATCAGGTCGGTCTTGCGAATGCTGCGCAGCTCGCACGCCATCATGATGTCGGCGACCGTGAACTCGTCGCACGCGATCCACTCGCGGCCGTCGAGCCGCCGCTCGACCTCGCCCAGCCATCGGTCGGCGATCTTGCGCACCTCGGCGTGAAGCTTGGGCGCTGAGCGGGCGCTGTCGAACATGCCGATCAGGTCGAGGCAGGTCAGCGTCGGCCCCACCGTGCTCGTGGCGGCGAAGCACCATTGCACGACGCGGGCGCGGCCTTGCGCGTCGCGCGGGATCAGCTTGCCCGCCTTCTCGGTGACGTAGAGCGCGATCGCGGCCGACTCGGCGACGACGAAGCCGTCGTCGTCGAGCACGGGAACCTGGCGAAACGGGCTGATGCGGCGATACGGGTCGCGTTCGTGCTCGCCGCCGGTGTGGTCGATCGCGTGGACGCGGTACGCGAGGCCCGTCTCCTCGAGCGCCCACTGCGCCCAGAGGTCTTTCGTCTCGCCGCGCCCCTCGGGAAAGATGGTGCCGAAGCCGTAGAGCGTGATCATGTCGTCCGCCTCAATCGACGAGCGGGGCCACGGCGCGCTGCCCTCGCGGCCGCGGCTTCGTCGCAACGACGAAGACAGCGAACCCGACGATCGTGGCCGCGGGCAACAGCAACTCGCCGTAGAGCATCGCGTCGGTGCCGTAGCGGTCGTGGACCCAGCCGTCGAAGCTCGTCATGACGGCAAGCGGCACGTTGGCGACGGCCGACATCAGATTGAAGTTCGTCGCCGCCGAGCGCTGCCCGATCGCCTGCAGCACGATCGCCGAATAGGCGGCGAAGCCGCAGCCGACCGCAGCGGAATAGGCCAGCGTGAAGACGACGAACGCCGCCGGCGTGCGGGCCCACCACGCCATCACGACGCACGCGACGCCGGCGACGAGGCCGAACACGCAATACGCGCGACCCGGGCTCATGCGATCGCACAGATAGCCGCCGACCAGCGCGCCTGCGGCGGCGGCGAGGCCGCCGACGACGCCGTTCACGATCGCGACGAGATCGGCGCCCGCGCCCCATTCGCCCGCGATCGCCGACCACGGCGCCGCGCCGGACGCGATGGGCAACACCATCAGGATGAGCGCGAGAGTTCCGACCCGCGAGCGCGCCACCTCCCAGACATCGCGCACGACGCCTTTCAGCGCGTCGAGATAGCGCGGGACCGAGCGCGTCCGGCGCACCGGCGGCACGAAGCGCACGCAGCCCCAGCACAGCAGGCAGATCGCGGCGAGCACCGCGCCCGACACCCACGGCTGCGAGACATGCTCCGCGAGCAGCAGCCCGAGGCCGCCGCCAACGCCGCCGCCGCCGAGATTGCCGGCTTGCGCCCAGCCGCTCGCGCGGCCCTGCATCTCCGGCGGCACGCTCTGCGCGAGGAAGATCTCGGACGACATGCTGGTCAACGTCGAGGCCGCCGACGAGACGAGCGCCAGCACGGTGATCGCAGGAACGCCGCGCGCCGTCGCCGGCAGCACGCTCATGGACAAGATGGTCGCGCCGATCCCCGCCGCGCCGAGCCCGTACCAGAGCTTGGGGTTGCCGACCGTGTCGACGATCGGCGCCCAGAGCACCTTCCACGTCTGCACCCAGAGCGTGCCGGCGATGATCGTCGTGATCTCGAGCGTGCTCAGCCCCGAGCGGCCGAGCTGGAAGGCGAGCGTGACGCCGACGTAGCCGCCGCTGATGCCGAACGGCGCGAAGAGCGGCAGGAAGATCGCCGTCCGCCGGATCGAGCCGTGCGGCGCTGGTAAAGGGGCGAGCTCGGGTGCGGTGTCGGCGCGCGCGGTCATGCGATGTCGAAGCGAAGGGACGTGACGCCGCGCAACGCTTCGGCGCGCTAGCGGGCGGATCGCTCCGCGTTCTCCGGAAACGCGAGCCGCGTGCCGAGCAGGACCGAGCCGATGGTGAGGAAGATCAGCAGCGCGAGCATCGGCATCGAAGTGCTCGATGCTCCCATCGCGAGCCCCAGCACCGCGGAGAGCGCGGCGAGGATCGCACCGGCCTTGTAGTCGCCGCGCCTGGCGATGCGCTCGCAGACGTAGCCGCCGAGCACCGAGCAGAGCACGCCGACGGCGAGGAACGTCGCCGACAACAGCGGATCGGCGTCGGCGCGCGTGAGCGCCGCTTCGATTTCCTGCGGGCTGTGTCCGGCGGCGCCGAGCGCGACGCCCCAGCCGATGCTCGCGACGACGCCGAACAGCATGGTGCTGACCCAGTCGACGACGAGGCCGACGACGACGCCCTTGATGGTCGAGCCCTTGCCGCGGCCGGGATCTTCGACATGGGCGGCGGGAGGCTTGAAGCGATCTTCAGACATGCGGCGTCTCGCCGGTCGTGCGTGACCGCGCGGATTGTGGCGCGTCGCGCCCACGGAGGGACTGCGCGCTCTGTCTGGCGCGCGATGCGAAGCAAATCCAACATTCTGGGCTGGCCGCTAGGCGAACACAACTCTTCCCTCGGGCAGTTGCGAGAACCGACACGAGGAGCATCTTCCTCACGGGGTCACTCGTGGATCTGGGTTGTCCTAGCGCATAGCAGATGGCACGAACGACGGCCGTTCCGGCTGATCGTTCCGTAGCCGCAGTCCGCAAGCTCACCGACAGCGAGGTATTTCGTATGGCAATCACCCTGCAAGCCAAGTCGGACGCTCCGATCTCGGACGCGATGTCTGAGGCGATGCACGTCCTGCACACGGCAGCCGACCCCCGCGTGTACGTGCGCGACGAGATCGTGGTCGACGAGGCATTCGTGAAACGGGTTCAGGCGATTGCCGCTGGCTTTGCGAAGGGCACCACCCTGAAGCTGGCGGCGCGGAAAATCAAGCACGAGCAAGGCGTGGTACTGAGAGTCGAGGGTTACCCGCTGGTGATCGCGGCCGACTCCTATGACGGGAACGGCGGCGCGATCGATACCAGCGGTAGCGCCGGCGCCGCTGGGAAATCCGGGTTCAAGGGCTCCCCGGGCAAAGCGCTCGCCAATTCCACACCCGGCGGCACCGGTGGTCACGGCAAGAATGGCGATCCTGGTACCTCAGCCTCCCCGCTCACCCTGGTCGCGTACAGCGTCCACGACCTGCGCCTGATCGCAGAGGGCGGTGCCGGCGGTCACGGAGGCTCCGGTGGCGAGGGGGGCGACGGCGCCGAAGCCATCTACGGCAAGGTGGACCGCGACGGCAGCAAGGGCGGATCGGGCGGCGACGGCGGCGACGGCGGCGTTGGCGGCGACGCGGCACAGATCAAGCTTTACACGGCTGTGCCGACGCACTCTGTCGAACTTCACGGCGGCGGCGGACACGCCGGCCTGGCGGGACTCGGGGGCAAGGTCGGTTCGGGGGCCGGAGTGGGCCCGACTCCGCACGAGGGAAACCCCGGCAAATCTGGCAAGCCTGGCGCGTCGGTGCCACCCGAGCAGGCGCTCCTGAGGCCGGGCCCCTGGTGGGCAAAGGCGCGCGCGACGCTTGCCAGCGCGCGCTGGCAGTGGGCCGATCATCGGACGCGTGTCGGAAAGTACCGCTGGCGCGTGGAAGGCAACGCGCCAGCGGCGCTGGTGGAGTTCGACGCGGCCGTCACGCTCGTGCAGCACGCGGAGGCGGACCGGCTGCGCAAGTACATCCATGCCGATCTGACGCCGCTCGGCGTGGCCTACGACCACGACCTCAAGCCCGACTTCTCGATGTTCGAGGAGGTCATCACCGACTATGGCCCGATGGTGCAGAGCCTGACGACGGTCGCCACGAGCTTGCTGCTGCACGCCGCCGACGTCAGCAACAACAAGTCGAAGCTCGAGCAGGAGCTCGCCAGCGTCGAAGGCCTGCAGTCGGTGCAGGACGCTGCGATCGCGAGCGCACAAGTCGGCAACGCGTTCGCGCTGGGCGAACTCGAGCTCAACAAGATGCGGATCGATACTCTCATCGCCGAGCTGAAGGCGGTCGAGAAGGAGATGAAGGAACAAGGCGTGGACCCGCTCGAAACCGTGCTCGGCGTCGCCACCGCCCTCGTCGCAGTGGTCGGGGCCGCGTACTCGGGCGGGGCCACGCTCGCTGCGCTGCCGGCCGCATTCGGGCTCATCGCTGACGCGACCAAGGTGCTGGAGAGCAAGATCTGGGACGCGAAGGCCGGCGAGTACGACATCAACGGCAAGTCCTTGGGGGAATGGAAGGACTCCCAAGAGTACAAAGACATGGTGGCTGGGATCGAGGGTTTCGTCGACAAGGCCAAGCTTTTCTACGACAAGGCAAAGGTGGTTGCCGACCTCTTCGACACCGACGTCGACGACGAGACCGCGAAGCGCCACAAGGATCTGACGATCCAGCTCGCGGAGCTGGAATTTCAGCGTCGGTTGCTCGAGCTGAAGAAGCTCCAAGCCGGGCTCGCTCTCGATTCGGCGATTCAGGTCAAGCACGTCGCGGAGCAAGACCAGCAGGCGATCGAACAGCTGGCGGCGAACCTGGGCTCCGATCTCGCGATCCTCGCCGGCCTCGCGGGCCGGCTGATGCGCAGCGCGCAGGTCTACGTCGACCTCTATACCCAATATGCGTTCTTCGCCGCACGGGCGCTCGACCTCTACACGTTGGAGGACCACTACGCGCCGACGTTTTACTTCGGCCTCGGCTACATCCACCCCGACCACGAGGCCGATGCGCTCCTGCTCGTCGACGACGGTCAGAAGGACCAGTTCATAGCGCTCGTGGCCGAATATCAAGAGACGGTCAGCACCCTCCCGGATCCGTTCTTGCTCAAGCCAGTCTACGACGCCTACGACGCAGACCTGACGACGGTCCAGCATCAATACTGGAACTTCACCGACCCCGAGATCTTGGACGCCTTGCGGACGACTGGCCAGGCCGCCGTTCGAATCCCCCTGAGCAGCATCCCGACCAGCCGCTCTGAGCTGAAGATCCTGCAGGTCTACCTTTCGCTCACCGGCGCCGTCGGCGAGAACGAGACCATCCTGGTCGCGCTGGAGCACACCGGCAACGCCGAGAATCGCAAGCAGTCAAGCCCGACCCCGATCATTCTGTCAGCACCCCCACGGCGCTCGATCGTGGCCGCGACCGTCGATGCCTCGCTCCTCGACCCGATCGGCGACCAGAAATTCTGGGGTCGCAGCCCAACCGCGCTGTGGCGCCTGACCATCGATCCGTCGGAGACTGCCGTCAACCTCGACGGACTCACCGAGATTCAGCTCGTCGTCGATTACAAGTGCGCCGAGGGCGGGCGGCGCGCTCGGTCGGCGTAGAAACTGTCGACGAGCCTGGCCGCATCCGCATCACGAGCTCGCGCCCCTCGCGGTGACTCGCCAGACGGTGTTGCCGACGTCGTCGGCGACGATCAGCGCGCCGGTCTTGTCGATCGCGACGCCGACCGGCCGACCGCGCGCGTTCGGCCCCTTCAGGAAATCGGTGACGAAGTCCATCGGCTGGCCAACCGGCTTGCCGTTCTCGAACTTGATGAACACGACCTTGTAGCCGTTCCTTTCCGGCCGGTTCCAGCTGCCGTGCTCGCCGATGAAGGCGCCGCCCTTGAACTGCGCCGGAAACGAGCTGCCCGTGTAGAACGCGAGGCCGAGCGGAGCGACGTGCGAGCTCAAGGCGTAGTCGGGCTTGATCGCCGCCTTGACGAGGTCGGGGCGCTGCGGCCGCACGCGCTCGTCGACGTTCTGTCCCCAGTAGCTGTACGGCCAGCCGTAGAACGCGCCGCGCTTGACGGACGTCATGTAGTCGGGAACGAGGTCGGGGCCGAGCTCGTCGCGCTCGTTGACGACGGTCCAGAGGACGTCGCTGCCCGGATAGAACGTCAGGCCGTTCGGGTTGCGCAAGCCGTGCGCGAAGACGCTGAAGGCGCCGGTCCTGGGATCGACTTCGAGGATGTCGGCGCGGTTCATCTCCGCGCTCGTTCCGCGCTCGAGGATGTTGCTGTTCGAGCCGACGCCGACGTAGAGCTTCGAGCCGTCGGCGCTCGCCGCCAGGCTCTTCGTCCAGTGATGGTTGATGGCGCCGGCCGGCAGATCGCAGACCTTGGTCGCGTCGCCGCCGACCTTGGTGTCGCCGACCTTGTACGGGTAGCGCAGGATCGCGTCGGTGTCGGCGATGTAGAGCTGGTCGCCGACGAGGGCGATGCCGAACGGCGCGTTGAGTTTGTCGATGAGGACGCTCTGCGCGTCGGGCTTGCCGTCGCCGTTGGTGTCGCGCAGCAGCAGGATGCGGTTGCTCGGGCCGTTGCCGCTGCCGCCGTGCGCCTTCGCTTCGACCCAGTCCATGATCTTGCGCTTGGGCCGCTCGATCGGCTCCTTGCCGTTCTTCTGCGATTCGACGACGAGCAGGTCGCCGTTGGGAAGTGCGAGGACGTTGCGCGGGTTCGAAAGGCCGGTCGCGATCGCTTCGATCTTGAAGCCTTGCGGCACGGTCGGCGTCTCGCCCGGGCTCCAACCGATCACCTTCGAGACGTTCACGCCCGGCAGCAATGCGCGCGAAGGCGCTGGGAGCTGCGGGTCGGGGCCGTACTGGGTCGACTTGTCGAAGTTGTCGTGGCCGCTCTGGCAGGCAGCGAGCGCCAGGCACGTGACCATCGCGAGCGTGGTGCGAGCGTTCATGGCAGCACCTCCCAGTGGGTCACTGCTCGATGGGCGACCCAGGTGACGGGGAGGCGGAAGAGCGTCGCGACCGCGGCGAGCGCGAGGATCGTGCCGAGGATCGAGAGCGTCATCCCGGTCGGCACCACGGCAGTCCAGCCGTCCCGCGTGTGGATGAGCGCGTTGAACAGCTCGACGATGAGCGCGGCGAAGAAGAACACGAGGTGCGCCCATCCGATGCCCGCGCGGATCGCACGGCTCGCGCAGAACTCGACGATCAACACGATCGCGGCGAGCACTGCGAACACGAGACCTCCGGCGAGCAGCCACTCGGAGAAGTTCAGCCACGTGATCGACGCACTCTTCGCATACGCGATGTCGGTCACCAACGCGGCGATGAAGAGAACGACGGGGACGGGAAAGAGCAGCAGGTAGAGCGGGGCGGCCGCGCGAGCGACGCTGCTCTTCTCGACGTGCCTGATGAGCTCGGCCATGCGTTGCCTCGCAGAAGGTTGAAAAGCCGTTGCAGTCCAACGGCATATCCCATGCCCACTGCCGCGGGGCGGCGTTAGGCGAACGTTAGGCGTTCATTCGAACGGCGGCTCGTCCCACCACGGAAAGAACGCTGGCATGTCGCTCGAGACGCGATCGGGGAAGACCGCCGCCCGCTTCGCGAGGAACGCACCGACGCCTTCCTTCACGTCGGCCGACTGCCCACGCGACTGGATCGAGCGGCTGTCGATCCGGTGCGCGAACATCGGATGCGGTGCCGCCGACAGGCGCCACAGCATCTGCCGCGTGAGCGCGACCGAGACCGGCGCCGCGTTCTCGGCGATCTCGCGCGCGAGCGCGCGCGCCGCTGGCAGCAGCTCCTCGGGCGCGTGCAGCGAGCGAACGAGCCCCCGCGCGAGCGCCTCGTTGGCATCGAAGACGCGGCCGGTCATGCACCACTCGAGCGCCGTCTGCATGCCGACCAGCCGCGGCAGGAACCACGACGACGCCGCTTCGAGCGTGATGCCGCGGCGCGCGAAGACGAAGCCGAAACGCGCGCTCGTCGACGCCATCCGGATGTCCATCGGCAGCTGGATCGTCGCGCCGATGCCGACCGCGGCGCCGTTGATCGCGCCGATCACGGGCTTGAGGCTCTGGTAGATGCGCAGCGTGTTGGTGCCACCGCCGTCGCGGTAGACGCCGTCGGGCCCGCGGAGCTTTTCCAGATACGGCTGGTGCTGCGGCGCCTCGCGGTCGAACGTGTCGCCGCCCGACGAGAGGTCGGCGCCGGCGCAGAACGCCTTGCCGGCGCCGGTGACGATCACGGCGCGCACCGCGTCGTCGGCGTCGGTCTCGTCGAAGAGCGCGCCGATCTCCTCGCGCATCTTGCCGTTGTAGGCGTTGAGCTTTTCGGGGCGGTGCAGCGTGATCGTCGCGATGCCGTCGGAGACGTCGTAGCGGGTGGTTTCGAGCGGCGGCAACGGCATCGTCGATCTCCTCGTGAAGGCAGCGGATCGGCCGCCAACCACGTGGCCCGATTGTGGGTTGTCGAAACCCTGCCGGCTCGCACGTCATCGTCGTGCCGCTCCCGGCGCTCGAAAGGAATCGCGATGTCTCCCGTCCTTCCCGTCGTCTCTTCCCTCTACGCCGTCCTGCTCGCCCTGATCGGGGTCGTCCTCACGGTGCGCGTCATCCTCGGGCGCGTCCGCACCGGCGTCCAGGCCGGCGACGGCGGCGACGCTGCGCTCGGCCAGGCGATCCGGGCGCACGCCAACTTCACCGAGCAGGTCCCGATCGCGCTGCTCGTGCTCGTGCTTGTCGACCTGGCGGGCACGAGCGGCGTGGTCGTGCACGCGCTCGGCGCGGCGCTCGTCGTCGCGCGCCTCGTCAGCGCGTGGGGCCTCAGCCGCTCGCTCGGCGCGACGCCGCCACGCCAGGCCGGCGCCGGCTTGACCGCACTGGTGATCGTCGCCAGCGCGCTGCTGCTCGCCTGGCATGTGCTGCCGCTGCTCTCGCGCTGACGGCGATGAAGCGTCGCCTGTCAGAGCGCTAGGGTTTGTGCGGTGGACGCCGAGAACACTTGGCTGCCCCCAGGTGTGTATCGGCTCCATATTGAAGCGACCGGTGCGGGTACAGACACTACCGAGCGAATCAAGTTGTGCCCAAGGAGACGATATGGACTTCCCGCATGTTCTGCCAGCGGACCGCTTGTCGCGCCGCAGTTTGGCCGCGCTCATCCTGATGGCTTGCGCTGCGCCCATGGCAGCCGCGCAGACGTCGTGCGCCAATCTCGTCGGTCTGACGATCCCCCCCGGCGCCATCGGGCTGCCGACCACGGGCGGCACGGTGACCGCCGCCACCCTCACGCCCGCCACCGGCTCCGGCGCTGCCCTCGTGGCCGAGTACTGCCGCGTGAGCGCCAGCATCTCGCCTGTCGACCCCACCGCGCCCAAGATCCTCTTCCGCGTGGCCCTGCCAACCGCCTGGAATCAGAAGGCGCTGATGTATGGCGGCGGCGGCTTCGACGGCAGCATCCCCAACGTCGCCGGCAACGTTCCGCAAGGCGCGACCGACAAGGCACTGCCCGTGACGCGCGGCTATGCGGTCTTCGGCAGCGATTCCGGTCACCAGGCCGGCGCGCGCGGCTCGCTCGACGGCACGTTCGGCCTCAACGACGAGGCGCTGGCCAACTGGGGCGGCGACGCGTTGAAGAAGACCCGCGACGCGGCGGTCTACATCATCACGGCCCGCTATGGCATGGCGCCGGCGAAGTCGTACTTCGCCGGCGGCTCCACCGGCGGCCGCGAGTCGTTGGAGAGCATCCGGCGCTGGCCGAAGGACTGGGACGGAGCGATCGCCTGGTATCCGGCCTGGAACCAGGCGGCCGCGATGCTGGGAGGGCAGGTGGCGACGATTGCGCTCTCGAAGCCGGGGGCGTATCCCAACTCGAACAAGCGCCTGGCCCTGTTCCAGTCGGCCATGCAGGCCTGCGACGGGCTCGACGGGCTCATCGACGGCCTCATCGCCAACCAGGATGCGTGCAATGCCACGTTCGACCCGGCGACGGCGATGCTGAATGCGTCGCCGCTGCGCTGCCCCGGCGGGGCCGACACCGGCGACTCGTGCCTCTCGGATGCGCAGATCGCGGCGCTTCGCAAGATGAACGAGCCGGCCAACTTCGCGTTCCCGCTGGCCCGCGGCCACGAGAGCTACCCCGGCTACAACGTCTGGGGCGGAGACCTCGGCATCACGTCGACGTCGCCCGTCGAGCCGACCGTCGTGTTCCTCAACCTCGGTTCGGCGCAGCCTGCCAATCCGATGCCGGCCACGGCGCCCTACGTCAGCCAGCAAGTCGACGGAGTGCTGAAGTACATCATCACGCGCGACCCGACGTTCAATCCGCTGTCGTTCGACCCCGAGCAGCGCAACCCGTGGGGTCGTCAATGGCACCAGTTGAGCCTGATGATCGATGATTCCCCCAACATTGCAGGGTTCGTCGAACGGGGCGGAAAGCTGCTGCTCGCGCACGGCTTGCAGGACGTGCTGGTCAGCGCCCGCGCGACCGAGGACTACTACCAGCGCCTGGTTCGCCTGTTCGGGCGCGACACGGTCAAGAACTTCGTGCGCTTCTACGAGGTTCCGGGGTTCGGCCACGCCGTCAGCAGCCAGTTCAATGCGACCTGGGACTCGCTCACGGCGCTTGAGCAGTGGGCAGAGGGCGGTCTCTCACCGGAGAATCAGGTGACAGTCGACACGGTCGGCGTGCCGGGCCGCAGCAGGCCGCTGTGCGACTATCCCAAATGGGCTCGGTACAACGGTACCGGCAACGTCAACACTGCCTCCTCCTTCACCTGCGTTAGCCAGTAATCGACAAAGCGCGCCTCGCGCGCTTCGAGCCACTCCGGACGGGTGCTGTTCCACCCGACCGCTTCAGCAAGAAAAAAGGGGCGCCTCGCATTGCCTGGGGCGCCCCGATTTTTCAGATTCGACGCTCAGGTGCCGGGTGCCCAGAACGCGCAATGGTGATCGACGGCGAAGGTCGATT
>Ga0207675_100000427_pt1 | contig 40735 bp, 45 predicted proteins | sample KBSSwiS42_FD_184305 | JGI IMG/M metagenome (GOLD analysis project Ga0207675, IMG submission 184305) | Switchgrass rhizosphere microbial communities from Kellogg Biological Station, Michigan, USA - KBS Switchgrass S4-2 (SPAdes) (version 2) | ecosystem: Host-associated > Plants > Roots >...
GACGTCGAACCCTGTCTAACCGAGGCAGGCCGGGTCGAACGCCAAAGGATTAAACGATACCGTAGGTCACTGCACCGGAACCGAATCATGGGGACTCGGTTGGCTGGGGCGGCAGGATTCGAACCTGCGAATGGCGGCACCAAAAGCCGCTGCCTTACCACTTGGCGACGCCCCAGCATCGCATGGCGAGCGCGCTCTTATAGGGATCGCGGCGGCGATGGGAAGCCTCGAAGATTGGTTTTCCTGGAGCATCCGACGTCCTAAGGTGCGGGCATGACCACGCTTATTACCGGCGCGGCCGGCTTCATCGGCATGCACTGCGCCCTGCGCCTTCTGGCGCGGGGAGAGTCGGTGATCGGCATCGACAATCTCAACGATTATTATCCGGTCCAACTGAAGCAGGACCGCGTCGCCGCGATCGAGGCCGCTGGCGGCGATTTCCGCTTCGTCCGTTGCGATTTCGCCGATCATGCGGCGCTCGAGAGCGCGCTTGGCGGAGCCGGCTTCGAGCGGATCATCCACCTCGGCGCACAGGCGGGGGTGCGCTACTCGCTCGAAAATCCGCGCGCCTATGCGCAGAGCAACCTCGTCGGGCACCTTAATATGCTCGAGCTCGCGCGGCAGCGCGGCAGCGCGCACCTCGTCTATGCGTCCTCCTCGTCGGTCTATGGCGGCAATGACAGCCTGCCCTTCCGTGTCGAGGACCGGGTCGACCATCCGCTCTCGCTCTATGCCGCCACCAAGAAGGCCGACGAGCTGATGAGCGAAACCTATGCCCATCTCTATCGCCTGCCGCAGACGGGCTTGCGCTTCTTCACCGTCTACGGCCCTTGGGGGCGGCCGGACATGGCGTTGTGGCTGTTCACCGACGCGATCCTGCGCGGGCGGCCTATCGCGGTGTTCAACGGCGGGGAGATGCGGCGCGACTTCACCTATATCGACGATATCGTCAGCGGCGTGATCGCGGCGCACGATCGCCCTCCGGCCGACGACGGCGCGGCAAAGGCCGGCGGCAGCCGCTCCCCCCACGCGATCTACAATATCGGCAATCATCGCTCGGAAGAGCTGCTCCAACTGATCGCCACGATCGAAGCCGCGTGCGGCAAGACGGCGGTGCGGGAGATGAAGCCGATGCAGCCCGGCGACGTGCGCGAAACCTTCGCCGACATCAGCGCGATCGAGCGCGATCTGGGCTTTCATCCGACCACCAGCATCGCCGAGGGCGTTCCGCGCTTCGTCCGCTGGTTCCGCGATTATCATGGAATTTGATCCGGTGCGGCGACTGCTTTTGACAGGCCTTTTCTTGCTGGCGCTGACAGGCTGCCAGAAGGAAGCGGCGAAAAAATCCGCGGCTGAGGAAGGCGGCGCTCCACAGGTTGCAACCAGCCTCGAGGACTATGCGCTGCCGGTCGACCGGTCGGACCAGATCACCGCGATCGACGCGGCGACGGGCGACCCGGCGGGAATGCCGAAGGACGGCGGGGCGGTGATCGTGCCGCAAAAAGCCGAAGCGCGCCCTGCTGTTGAGCCCGCGCCGGCGGACGCGCCGCCGCCGACCCCGATCGTGGCGCCACCGCCGCCCGCCGCTCCGTCGCCAGCCAGCGGAGAATGACCGACGAGAAAGGTTGCCGACGATGGATGAGGATGACCTGAAGAACCGCGCGATCGCGCTCTACGACAGCTTCACCCATGGCGCGCTCGGCCGCCGCGCCTTCATGGCGGACATGACCCGGCTGGCGGGAAGCGCTGCTGCGGCGCAGATGCTGGTTGCCGCAATCGCCGCCGATCCGGCGGCCGCGGCGATCGTCGCCGAGGGTGACAAGCGGCTCAACGCCAAGATGGTCTATTGGAGCGGCGCCCATGGCCACAAGCTGTTCGGCTATATGGCGATTCCGAAAAAACATGCGAAAAAGCCCGCCGCGGTGCTCGTCATCCATGAAAATCGGGGCCTGCAGCCCTATACCCGCGATGTCGCCCGACGGCTCGCGGTCGCAGGCTTCGTCGGCCTGGCGGTCGACTTCCTCGCGCCGCAGGGCGGCACCCCCGCCGACGAAGATAAGGCGCGGCAAATGATCGGCGCGCTCGATCTGGTATCAGCCACCGCCGATGGCGTGGCGACGATCGACTGGCTCCGCGGCCATCGGCTGCTCAACGGCAAAGTCGGTGCGGTCGGTTTCTGTTGGGGGGGAGCGATGGCCGATCGCTTGGCCGTCAACGCCGGGCCGGCGCTTGCAGCGGCCTGCGCCTTTTATGGCCCCCCACCCCCGCCCTCGGACGCGGCCAGGGTAAAGGCGGCGATGCTGCTTCATTATGCGGGCAACGATGATCGTGTGAATGCGGGTGCGGGCCCGTGGGTTGATGCGCTGCGCGCCGCGCATGTCGACGTCCGACGCTTCGACTATCCAGGCACGCAGCACGCCTTTCACAACGACAGCTCGGCCGCGCGCTACAATGCCGAAGCCGCCGGTCTTGCCTGGGACCGGACAATCGCTTTTCTCCAGGAGAAGCTTGCATGACCGACGAACTGACCTTCTATCATAATCCCCGCTCCCGCGCGCAGATGGCGCATTGGATGCTCGAGGAGGTGGGCGCCCCCTATCGCATCGTGATGATCGATTTGGAGAAGGGCGAGAATCGCCAGCCCGATTTCCTGGCGATCAACCCGATGGGCAAGCTGCCCGCCATCGTCCACCGCGGCGTGACGGTGACCGAGACCGCGGCGATCATCGGCTATCTCGCCGATGCTTTTCCCGAGGCAGGGCTTGCTCCGGCGGCGGACGATCCGCAGCGCGGCACCTGGTGGCGGTGGCTGGTGTTCGGGGCAAGCGCCTTCGAGCCGGCCTTGCTCGATACGATGATGAAACGGCCCGAGGCTCCGCGCGGATCGGTCGGCTATGGCAGTTACGAGGATGTGCTGGGCGCGCTCGAGACGATGCTCGATCCGGGGCCGTGGATTCTGGGCGACCGGTTCAGCGCTGCCGACGTCTATCTCGGATCCGAGCTCGCCTGGGCTGTTTCGTTCGGTGCGCCCGCGATCAGCGAGCGGCCGCGGCTTGCCGGCTATATCGAGCGGGTCAAGGAACGGCCCGCCTATCAGCGCACGACAGGCAGCAACTGAAGCCCAGGGCTTCGCAAAGAAAAGGGCCCGGCGTCGCCGCCGGGCCCCTATCTCGTCTGCTGCGCCTTAGCGGCGATCGCCCATGAAGCGCAGCAGGAACATGAACATGTTGATGAAGTCGAGATAGAGCGTCAGCGCGCCCATCACCACCGACTTGCCGACGAAATCGGTGCCCGACACATAATGATACATGCTCTTGATCTTCTGGGTGTCATAGGCGGTGAGACCTGCGAACAACAGCACGCCCACACCGCTGATGACGAGGTCCATCACCGGTGAGCGCAGGAACAGGTTGATCAGCGAGGCGACGAGCAAGCCAACCACGCCCATGATCAAGAAGGTGCCGAAAGCCGAAAGGTCCTTCTTCGTCGTATAGCCGAACAGGCTAAGGCCCGCGAAAGCCGCGGCCGAAGCGAAGAAAGTTTGCGCTATCGAGGTGCCGGTATAGACCAGGAAGATCGAGGACATCGAAAGGCCCATCGCCACCGCGAACGCCCAGAAGAGCCCCTGCGTGGCAAAGGTGGACAGCCTGTTGATCCCGAAATTCAACACCAGGATGAACGCCAGCGGCGCCAGCATGATCACATATTTGAGCAAGCCCGGGCCAGCCAGGATCTGGAAGGCCAGCCCCGAATTGGCGAAAAGCATCGCGACGACGCCGGTCAGCAGCACGCCCGAGGCCATATAATTGTAGATTGAGAGCATGTAGGACCGCAGCCCAGCATCGAAAGCTGCGTCGGCCACACCGCCCCGTGTCGCGGCGGGCGCGGCAGTTGCTCGGGGGTCAGACCAGTTTGCCATGATGTCAAAACTCTCCAAATAGACGCGGCGGAATGCCGCTCGTCCGACAATATCGGCCGATCCACAGCTCTTTTCAAGCGGAACGCACATGAAATAAGAATGAACGGACTTGCGTTACCGTCTCATCGCGGGCGACAAGACGCGATGCACAGGCTTTTCGTCGCCCTGCGTCCCCCCCGCCCGATGCGCGAGGCGCTGCTCGCGGCGATGGGCGACATACCCGGTGCGCGCTGGCAGAGCGACGACCAGCTTCACCTCACATTGCGCTTCATCGGCGAGGTCGACCGGCATCTCGCCGAGGATATCGCCGCGGCACTCGGAGCGGTCTCGCATCCGTCCTTCGCGCTGCGGCTCGATGGCATCGGCTGCTTCGACCGGCGCGGACGGATCGATGCGCTCTGGGCGGGCGTCACGCCCCACGAATCCGTCCGCTCGCTGCATGTCACCGTTACACGCGCGCTCACCCGCGCGGGCGTCGCGCCCGAGGAACGCGCTTTCGTGCCTCATATCACGCTCGCGCGCTTCACGCGCGGCGCCGAACCCGTGTCGCCTTTGCCGATGCGGACTCTCTGGCCTGCGCCAATCGAAGCCAGCTTCGATCATTTTCTGCTGTACGAAAGCCAGCTCGGCTCGTCGGGCGCGAGCTATTCAGCGATCGAGCGTTATCCGCTCGCCTAAGCGCCCAGCCGGCGCAGCAGCCCTTCGACGCCCGCAGCGATATCGCGCCAAGCGGTTTCGAACCCCTCATGGGCGCCGAAATAGGGATCAGCGACGTCCTGGCCGCGCCGTCCCTCGGCGTGATCGAGCAACATCGAGAGCTCTGCCTTCGCCGCCGGCGGCCTCAGCCGGGCGAGCGCAGCCAAATTGCTCCGGTCAAGCGCAACGATATGATCGAAGGTCAGGAAATCCTCGGCGGTGACCTGGCGTGCGCGCTGGCCGCCAATATCGACCCCGTGGCGATCGGCCGTCGCGAGCGCACGCTGGTCGGGGGGCTCGCCGACGTGCCAGTCGCCCGTGCCCGCGGAGTCGACCTCGACGGCGATGCCCGCCCGCGCCGCCGCCGCCCGCATAGCGCCTTCCGCCAAGGGGGAGCGGCAGATATTGCCGAGACAGACGAACAATATGCGCGGCGGCGAACTCACTTGGCTTTGATCACTCCGCAGGCGAAACGCCCACCGGCATTCCCCGTGGGATCGGTCTTATAGTCGTCGGCAGCGGCATGGATCACGATGGCAGCCCCGTCCGCGTCGAGTAGTGGCGCTTCACCTCCGGTCAGCGTCGCACCCTTGATCACCGTCTTGAGCGCACCGGCGCCGTCGGCGACCGTCATATTGGGCATATCACCCATATGCGCGCCCGCCGGATTGTCATGGCCATGCTGCTTCTTGGCTGGGTTCCAATGCGCGCCCGCGCTGGTGAAGTCCGGGCCGGTGCAGGTGCCGACAGCGTGGACGTGCACGGCATGAACACCCGCCGGCAAGCCGACTCCTTTTACCTCGACCTGAATCCCATCCTTGGTCTGGCTCAGCGTCGCCTGGCCGCGGGTCTGGCCCTGGCCGTCGACGATGTCGGCCATCGCGGTGACCGCGCCCGGATGGGCCTCGGAATGCGCCGCCGCCGGGGCCAGCAACACCGCAAGCAGCAAAGGAAGATGATAACGTCCAGAAAAACTCATGGTCTCTCTCCTTGATCAGTTCCCCGCTCCGGGACAGCCCGATAGCTCGTGGGAAAGGACTCGGCGCTATCCGCCGGGCCCAAGAAAAAAGGGGCCGACCCGAAGGCCGACCCCTGTTTTTTCGGTCGTCATCGCCTGAACGATGACAGGGCCGCTTACATGCCGGCGCCGAAGGTGATCTCGACGCGACGGTTCTGCGGTTCACGCACGCCATCGGCCGTGTCGACCAGCGGACGGCTCTCGCCGAACGCCTCGGTGGTCATCGCGGCGTCGGGCACGCCCTTGCCGGCAAGATAGGCCTTCACCGCATCGGCACGACGCTGCGACAGGCCGACATTATACTGGTCGCTGCCCGACTTGTCGGCATGGCCGGCAAGCTGAACCTTCGCCTGGCCGGTCGTCGCATAAGCGTTGGCAGCATTGTCGAGGATCGACGCCGCTTCCGCAGTGATGTCCGACTTGTCCCAATCGAAGAAGACGATGAACGGACCCGGCGCCTCAACCACCGGAGGCGGCGGCGGAGGCGGCGGAGGCGGCGGAGGCGGCGGCGGAGGCGGGGGCGGCGGAGGCGGCGGGGCCGCCGGTTCGCCGAAGTTGTATACGAGGCTCAGCAAAATGCTGTGCGAACGCCAATCGCCTTCATATTCGGCGCCGAGGCGGTCGAGCACCTTGGCGTTACGAACGTTGAAATAGCGATATTTCAGACCGACATCGACGTTGGTCGAAACCGGGTAACGCACGCCGGCGATGGCCTGCCAGGCGAACTTGGAATCGGAATCGTCGAGGAAATCGTCGCCCGAGACATTGTAGCCGGCGAACTTGACGCGAGCGACGCCCGCGCCGCCGCCGACATAGCCCGAGAAGCCTTCCTCGCCACCGAAGTCGAGCAGCCCGTTGACCATGAAGCTCAGCGCGCTGTTCTTGCCCGAAGCGTCAGGATAGGTTCCGGGAGGCGCTCCGACCCCGCCGATGTCGGCGGGCGTGCGCGACGCCGTGGTCGCGATGCTGTTCACGCGGGCACGCTTGTAGCCGACTTCGCCTTCGAGCCGGAACATGCCGAAGTCGTAGCCGATGATACCGTCGACGTCCCAACCGGTCTTCGTGTCGACAGTGGTGCGGCCGCCGGTCGAGATCGACGAAGGGCCAACATCAAACTTCAGGTCTTCGAGCAGCATGCCGCCGCCTTCGACCCCGATGTACCAAGCGTTGTCCCGAGCGAAGGCTGGCGCTGCCAGCGCGGTGGAAGCGAGCGCTGCCAGGATGGCAAGCTTGCGCATATCATTCCCCTTTTCCAACAAGTTCCAAATGGAACGTGTGTTCACCTAACCCATTCACCCGGATGCGCGCAAGCGCATCCGTTTCCCAGTCGTATCGAACGGCGACGAACCCATTTCGGCACCGCATCGGTATCCTCGGACAGCCGGTAAACGACCATTTCCGGAAAGGGTTGCCTCGTCCTTGAAAATTTTGTCGACGGTTGAGGGCCGTTGCAGAAATACAACAGTCGGTGGGGAATTTTACGACCTGAGCGCCACCAATATCTCATTGGGGTTGGTCGTGCCGGGTTTCAGCGGGGAGTTGTAATAGCCATGCTCCGGCTGCCCCGACGCCGACCTGTGCTGCGCAGCAATCCACTGCTCCAGTTCGGCCGCGCGGGTGGCGAACAGCCGGTCAGTCGGCTTGCCGGGAACCGAAATCACCGCGACTTCCCGCGCGGGAATCTCGGCGACGGTAATGCCTGGACCAGGCGCCTCGACATCCTCCTGGCCTTCGGGAAGCAGGAAGCGGATGCGCCATATGTCCTTGGACAGCGCTTCGGCGAGAACGGGCATGGTGATCGGTATCGGTTCGCCATCGCGCCCTTCACCGAACATATAATCGGCGAGCAGGCCGAAGCCGTTGCCGAGCGCACGATCGCGCGAGCCATGCTGGCTGGTTTCTATGACACGCAGCCTAGGGTAGCGGCGAATCTCGAACAGTCCGTCGCTGAGCAGCGTTTCGTAGATGGGCGCTTTCGCAGCCCGCTGCTTGAAATAGGCATAGGCTGCACCCGCCGCGGCCGCCGTCGCCACGCCTGCCAGAATCTTGCCCCACCCGATCTTCGCCATCGATTGCTCCCGTTCGCGCGAGATAGGCACCGCCGCCGAAAATTGCCAGATTTCTTCGCCGGCGCGCGCGCCATCGGCGTCGGGCCGACTTCCTTGCCACCACATCGAACGAGGCGCATCATCCTGTCATCCCATAATTATTCCGCAGGATCGTCATGTCGAAAATCAACGAAACGCCGCTGGACGGCGCGACGCCACGTCGCCGCCCGAAGCCGGAAATTCTCGAAGTCGGCGGCCGCCGTCTCAAGCCCTCGACCTTGATGATGGGACACGGCTATGATCCGATGCTGTCCGAGGGCGCGCTCAAGCCGCCGATCTTCCTCACCTCCACCTTCGTGTTCGAAAGCGCAGCCGCCGGAAAACGCCATTTCGAGGGGGTCACCGGCCGCCGGCCGGGGGGCGCCGACGGCTTGGTCTATTCGCGATTCAACGGCCCCAACCAGGAGATATTGGAGGATCGGCTCGGCATCTGGGAAGACGCGGAAGACGCGCTGAGCTTTTCCAGCGGCATGTCGGCGATCGCCACGCTGATGCTGACGCTCGTCCGCCCCGGCGACGTCATCGTCCATTCAGCCCCGCTATACGCGGCGACCGAAACGCTGATTGCGCGTATCCTCGGGCGCTTCGGCATCTCATGGTTCGATTTCCCGGCCGGCGCGACGCCCAACGATATCGCCGCGACCCTCTCCGCAGCGCGTGCCAAGGGCAGGATCGCGTTCATCTATCTCGAAAGCCCGGCCAATCCGACCAATGCGCTGGTCGACGTCGAGGCGGTGCGCGACGCGCGCGACGCGCTCTTCAGCGGGGACGGCGAAAAGCCGCCGATCGTGATGGACAACACCTTTCTCGGCCCGCTCTGGTCCAAACCGCTCAGGCACGGCGCCGACCTGGTGGTCTATTCGCTGACCAAATATGCCGGCGGGCACAGCGATCTCGTTGCGGGCGGCGTCATCGGCGCCAAGGCGTGGCTCGATCCGGTCCGCGCAATGCGCAACACGATCGGCACGATCACCGATCCCAACACCGCATGGATGCTGCTCCGTTCGCTCGAAACGCTCGAATTACGAATGAACCGAGCCGGCGAGAATGCGGCGAAGGTTTGCGAATGGTTGCGCGGACAGCCACGGGTCGAGCGGGTCGGCTATCTGGGCTTTCTCGAACCCGGCTCACGCCAGGCCGACATCTTCAGGCGCCACTGCGACGGGGCCGGCTCGACCTTCTCGCTCTATCTCAAAGGCGGTGAACGGGAGGCGTTCGCCTTCCTCGACGCGCTAAGGATCGCAAAGCTCGCGGTCAGCCTGGGCGGTACCGAAACGCTGGCAAGCCACCCCGCCGGGATGACCCACCTGTCGGTGTCCGACGAACGCAAGAAAGCGCTCGACATCGGGGACAATCTCGTCCGGATTTCGATCGGAATCGAAGATCCGGACGACCTGATCGCCGACTTTGACCAAGCGCTGGACGCGATCGGCGGATAGGCGCCGACGAACGCCCCGGCCGAGGAGCTTAGTAGCGCGCGCTGCGATGAACCGCGGCGAAATAGCTCGTCATCTTTGCGGCGGCGCGCTCGGTAAGCTCGATGAAGACCCGCCGCCCGTCGGCCGGATCGGCCACCCGTTGCAACAGGCCGGCCTCGGTCAATTGCTTTATCCAGCGGAGCGCGGTCGTGGCGGGCACGGCGGCGGCGATACATAGGCTCGAAACGGCGACCGGCCTGCCCTCGAGCTGTGCGGCGCTGAGGTCGAGCAGGATGTCCCACGCCGGATCGGCGAAAAGCCCGGGGCCGAACAGCTCGTCGCGCAATCGCCGCGCCCGGATCAGATCGCGGATCACGCCGGCGTCGAGCGATTTCTTAAGCTCAGCGCGCCGGCTGTCGCCGAGCCGGGAGACTTGGGCGGACCCTTCCCCGCTCTCCGCCGAAACGGCATATTCGGCTTCGTTCGCCTTATAGCGGCCGTTGCTGACGCTCTCGTCGTTCGACTCGCGCAGCAAGGCCGGACCCCCAAGATGCTCACGGATCGCAACCCGAAGCGCCGCCGGATCGCGCCCTACGAGTACGCTGACATCGGCGAGGTCAACGCGCGCGACGGCGATATCGAGCAATTGGGGGGTGACGATCACCGCGCTGGCGAAGCGCCGTGCGGCCGCTCCGTTCTGGATCTTGTATAGCAACTCGTCGAGTTCGGGGCCCAGATCGACCCCGACATCGACGATTACCAGATCGACCGCTACCTGACTGTCGAGCCGTTCGCCCGCGCGCTCCATCGGCAGCGCCGCCGCAACCCGGCCCCCTGCCGCAGTGGCGCAGTCGGAAAGCTCGGCGAGGCCTGCTTCCGAATCCCCGAAAATCAACACCGCAGGAGCCGAGCTCCAATCGTCCATCGTCACATCTCCAGCACGCCAAGCAACATGCTCCGCCCCCGCGTGACATGCCCCGTCAAAAATTAACGACCATCCACCGCATGTCAGCCAGGGATTAGTCCAAAATGGATCAGATACACGCACCGGAACAATCGCGCCGGCAGCCTCGTTTTCTCGCAAAATCGCCAATCTTGAGGAGGCCGCATGTCAGGCAATTATGGCGCTCGCAATGCGCAGGGCGCGCACAGGATCAACGGCGACGAGCCTCTGGCGATCCGCCTCCTCAAGCAGGAGCATCATATTTTTCGCGAGCTGTTCGACGAGGCCGAGAAGGCGGGTCCGGATCGGTTGGTGGCGATCTCGCGCGAGCTTTGTATGCGGCTCACCGTCCACATGACCATCGAGGAGGAAATCCTCTATCCGGCGCTCAAGCCGATCATCGGCGACGATGAAATCAATGAGGGCATCGTCGAGCATCAGTCGGGCAAGCGGATCATCGCCGAGCTGGAGCAACTCGATGGCGCCGAGGATCTGTTTGGCTCCAAAATACACGTGCTCGGTGAGGAAACGGTCCACCACATCGACGAAGAAGACCAGGATCTATTTGAGGACGGCAAGGCCGCCCACCAAGCGGGCAAGATCGACCTCGAAGCGCTCGGCGAGAAGCTGCGGGCGCGGCAGGCCGAGCTTTATGATCAGATCGCCGCGACGGGCGACACCGGCAAGACATGTGAAGCCCAACCCGACGAGGTGGCCCGGGTGTGAGAACGGCTATCGGGTAACCGCGATCAGCGACCGTTTTTCCATCGCTTCGTAGAGAAGGATCTCGTCGAGCGCGGGCGCACCGAGCGCGGCCTCAAAAGCAGCGCGGTTCGCCTGTGCGCCATATGCGCCCCTCGCCTCCTCGCCGAGATTCGACCGAAAGATTCCCGCCGCGCTGACAGGGAGGAAATCCTCATAGACGATCGGATCGGCGGAGAGGTCGCCAGCGCCGACCGCGGCCGCAAGATCGACCTGCGCCACCGGCCGGCCACTATAGCGAAAGAACGCCAGCCCCCGCTCGCGCAGCGCGCTCCAGTCGTCGGGCAGCTCGGCGAAGCGATCGTCGCCGTTGCGCGCCGAAGCGAGCAGCCGGTCGTACAACGCCCTGCCTTTGCGCGTCAGCGCGGCCCCGCGCTGCTCGACCTCGCCGAACCGGGCGCTGTGTCGCCCGGGCACCGGCTCGCCCGACGCCGAGGGGAATATGATCCGCTCGTCGAGCGCCTTGAAGCTGGTCTGGCGCAGCAGGACAGGGCAGCGACGGCGCGGCGGGCCCTCGATGCTTTCCTTGGGAAGGATGCCGCGCGCCGGCATCGCCGCCTGCACGGCATCGATGTCCAGGGTGCGCGGCGTGAGGTGATTGATGTGGGGCCCCTTGAAGCTCACCACATCGGCAATCAGCCGGTGCGCGTCGTGGAGATGGCCATAAGTCTCGGGGGAGACCGTCGCCTCGGCGTGCCAGCGGAAGGTTTCGAGCAGCTCGGCGACGAAATCGGTCGCCGCGGCCTCGTCGAGGCCTCCGTCCCGCTCGGCTTGACCGATCAGCGCGAGCGCACCCGGCGTGACGATCCGTCGCGCATCGAGGATCGCTGATGCTTCGGCGCGCAGGCGGGGGTCTTCGATCAGCTCGAGCCGGAGCAACGAAGTGAAGACGCGAAATGGGTTGGCTTGCAACGCCGCGGGGTCGATCGGCCGGAATGCGGTCGAATGGACCGGGACCCCCGCCGCGGCGAGGTCATAATAGCCGACCGGATACATTCCCATCACCGCAAAGGCGCGGCGCATCAAGGCCAGCTCGGAGGCCGTGCCGAGCCGGATCGCACCATGCCGCTCGCTTGCCAACCGCGCGATCTCGCCATTACGACGCATCGCTTCCGCCAAGGCTGGGTCCGCGGCCAGGACGGCGTGGTTCACATCGTCGACGAGTTCGAGCAAGGCGCCATATTGCGGCACTTCGAGACGATACATCTCCGACATGGCGCCGGAAAAGCGCGCGCGGATTGCGTCGGCGGCGACGAACGCCATGGGCTCAGCCGTCGCTCTGTCGCTCGATGTCCGCACCGACCGCCGACAATTTTTCCTCGAGCCGCTCATAGCCGCGATCGAGATGGTAGACGCGATGAACTCGGGTTTCGCCCTCGGCGGCGAGGCCCGCGAGAACGAGGCTCATCGAGGCGCGCAGATCGGTTGCCATCACCTCGGCCCCGATCAGCCGATCGACGCCTTTCACAACTGCGGTCCGGCCATGGACCTGGATGTCCGCGCCCATGCGCGTCAGTTCGGGCACGTGCATGTAGCGATTTTCGAAGATCGTTTCGGTGAGCACGCTTGCGCCTTTGGCGAGCGCGAGCATCGCCATGAACTGCGCCTGCATGTCGGTAGGAAAGGCGGGGAATGGCGCCGTCGACAAGGTCAGCGGGCCGAGTTCTCCGCCCGCGCGCACACGAATCCCCTCGGGAACATCCTCGACCGCGACTCCTGCGCTGCGCAGCCCGGCGAGGATCGCTTCCATGTCGTCCGCGCGCGCGCCCGCAAGCAGCACGTCACCACCCGTGATCGCCGCGGCACAGGCATAGCTGCCGGCCTCGATTCGATCGGGCATCACGGCATACTCGGCGCCGTGCAGGCTGGTCTTTCCTTGGATCGTCAACCGGTCGGTGCCGATACCGTCGATCTCAGCGCCCATCGCGACCAGGCAACGCGCCAGATCGATGATCTCGGGTTCGCGCGCGGCATTTTCCATGGTGGTTTCGCCACGGGCGAGCACCGCCGCCATCAACGCATTCTCGGTGGCCCCGACCGATACCACCGGAAAACTGATCCGTCCCCCGGTCAGCCCCCCGGACGGCGCCGTGGCCTTCACATAGCCTGCGGCCAGCTCGATCTCCGCGCCCAGCGCCTCGAGCGCCTTGAGATGGAGATCGATCGGCCGATTGCCGATCGCGCAGCCGCCGGGCAGCGAGACCGTGGCTTCGCCCGCCCGGGCAAGCAGCGGCCCCAGCACGAGGATCGAGGCGCGCATCTTGCGGACGATGTCATAGGGCGCGACCGTCGACGCGATGACCCGCGCCGAAAGCTTCATCTGGCGTCCGATCACATCGCCGTTGCCGCGGCGGACCGTCGTCGACACGCCAAGCTCGTTGAGAAGATGACCAAAGCTGTCGACGTCGGCCAGACGCGGCAGATTGGTGAGCGTCAGCGGCTCCTCGCTCAACAGCGAGCACGGAAGCAGCGTCAGCGCCGCGTTTTTGGCGCCCGACACCGGCAGGCGGCCCTGGAGGCGGTTGCCGCCGCGAATAGTTATACGATCCATGGACAGCGTCTATCGGGGAGTCTCGACAGCCTCAAGCCGCCCCGATCGCTTTAAGAGCGATCAGGCCTTTTCGAGCGTGCACTGGAGGGGGTGCTGGTTCTGCCGGGCGAAATCGACGACCTGCCCCACCTTGGTCTCGGCGACTTCGTAGCTGAACACCCCGCACACGCCGACGCCCTTCTGATGGACGTGGAGCATCACGCGCGTCGCATCCTCGATGTTCATCCGGAAAAAGCGCTGCAGGCACAATACGACGAACTCCATCGGCGTATAGTCGTCGTTGAGCATCAGCACCTTGTAAGGCGAAGGCTTCTTGGTGCGCGTCCGCGTGCGGGTAGCGAGACCCAACCCCGTCCCATTATCATCGCCATCCTTGCGGGTCGCCATGTGGATGGGGGCAGTCGAGGGAATGGGATCGTTCATCGCAGGCGCGGGACTCACACAAAACATCGGGTGGGAAAGAATATGGCACCAAGGGTCTGTTGGGCAAGAGTGGTATAGGACAAATGGACGAGCAAGCCCCAAAAAAAGGTCCGGCCGCCCCCCATGAGGGGAGCGGCCGGACGGACAATAAACGCTACTCGAAAAGCAAAATCAGAGCGTCACGGCCTTGATCTTCTCGGCTGCGATCGCATAGCGGCTCGAAATCGGCTGGAACACTTCGCCAGCGAGCTTCAGCCAGGCTTCGCTCAGCTTCGAGGCTTCCGCCACGGCGCCATCGAAGGTCGTTTTGGCATAGTCGCTCTGGATCTGGAACAGCTCGGTCGGGGTCTTCACCGTTGCGAGGTTCTTCATCACCGCCGAAGCGCTCTCGAAGCTCTTCTTGCCATAATCCGCCATTTCCTGGCCGAGCGACTCGGCGCCCTTGGCGGCGGTCTTCGCGGAAGCTGCAAAGGCTTCCATATTGCCCTTGGTGAACTCGGTCAGCTCTTCGCCGGCCTTGGTAGTCTTTTCGAATGCGGCCTTCGCGCGGTCGTTGAAATCAGCAATCATCAGGTTAACCTTCTCAGCAGCAGCCTTGGGCTTGGGTGGAACGGTAGTGGCCATAGCGGTCATTCCCTTCGTTTCCGGCGATAACGCTGCCGGGGCGGTCAATGGGGGCGCCGAGACCGTGGCGACCCTCGGTGGAACTGGCGTCGCGACCGACTCCGCCGGCGGCGTGTCAGGAAGCTGGACCTTGTCGACAACCTGTTTCTCTTTTGCGACGATCGGCTGCGCGGCGGGCTCCGGCTTTGGCTCGGCCGTCGTCATGGGCAGAGGCCTCGACGGCGGGTCAGCCTGAAGCGCAGACTCCGGCTTGGATGGCGCATCCACCTTGGCCGCAGGTTGGGGCTTCGGGGCTTCGGCGTTCGCCACGGGTTGCGGCTTCGGCGCTTCAGCCTTTGCCACGGGCTGCGGCTTCGGAGCTTCGGCCTTGACCGCAGGCTGGGGCTTCGGCACCGGCTTGGCTTCGACCCTGGGCGCAGCCACCTTGGCAGGCAGCGCTTCGGTCGCCGCTGCCGGCTTTTTTGCTACCGGCGCAGCAGCTTTGGAAACGGGCTTCGCGGCCGTGACCGGCTTGCCCTTAGCTGGAATTTTTTCGGCCATTGCAGGAAATCCATCCTCGATGTTGCGACGCACAATAACATTTTAGCACCAAAAAGCAAGGACTTTGTGCAATGCAACATATGACCGAGCAAGCGAGGAATTCTCCCACAAATCCATCCCATCGCAAACCATCCGCGCTCAGAGAGGTTCCGGGACCAGAAAAATATTTGAAAATATTTCCGCACCTGCGTCAGCGCATGCGCACATAGCGCCCCGGCGCGTCCTCGATCGCCCGCAATGATCCCTTACCCGGAATCCGCGCACCTTTGACGGGCACGCGCTGGGGCGCGTGGCTCTCGATCCACGCCCGCCAGTCCGGCCACCAGCTTCCCTGGGTCTCGCGCGCGGCGGCGACGAAGGAGTCAAGATCCGCGGCCGGCGCATCGCAGGTCCAATATTGATATTTGTTCGTTTCGGGCGGATTCACGACGCCAGCGATATGCCCCGAGCCGGCGAGGACGAACCGGACTGGCCCCGAAAGCTCCTGCGTCAGCTTCCACACACTTCGGCACGGCGCGATATGATCCTCGCGGCCAGCCTGAACATAGGCGTCCGTGGCGATCTGCCCCAGATCGATCGGCACCCCATCCACCGAAAGCGCTTGCGGCTTCACCAGCAGATTGTCGCGGTAGAGATCCTGGAGATAGGCATGATGCCATTTTGCCGGTAGATTGGTCGTATCCCCGTTCCAGTAGAGCAGATCGAAGGCCGGATAATCCTCTCCGAGCAGATAATTGTGGACGACATAGTTCCAGATCAGATCGCGTCCGCGCAGGAGATTGAAAGCTACCGCCATGTACCGCCCGTCAAGCAACCCCGATCCCTGGGTGATCGCATCGATGATCTTCAGCTGTTCGTCATCGACAAACAACCGGAGATCGCCTGCATCGCTGAAATCGACCTGGGTCGTGAAAAAGGTTGCCGAGCGGACCCTCGCGGCCTCGCCGCGCGCCGCTAGATAGGCGAGCGCCATCGCGAGCGCGGTGCCCGCTACACAATAGCCTATCGCGTGAACATGTTCGACTCTGAGCAGCTCACGCACCGTGTCGATCGCATCGATCTGCCCGCGAACGACATAATCGTCCATCGTCACATCGACCATGCTTTCATCGGCCGATTTCCACGAGGTCACAAACACGGTAAAGCCTTGCGCAACCGCCCACCGGATGAAGCTGTTTCGCGGATTGAGATCGAGCACATAGAAACGGTTGATCCAGGGCGGGAAGATCACGATCGGAATCTCCAGCACCTTGTCGGTGGTCGGCGTATATTGGATGAGCTGATAGAGTGGAGTCTCGTGGATCACCTTGCCCGGGGTCGCAGCGATGTTGCGCCCCAGCTCGAAGGCTTGCCGATTGACATGGGTGAGCTGCCCATGGCCGAGGTCCGCCAGCATATGTTCGAGCCCGCGGAGAAGATTCTCGCCGCGCGTCTCGATGATCTTCTCGAGCACCAGCGGATTGGTGAGCGGAAAATTGGACGGCGACATCGCATCGGAGATCGTGCGGGCCGCAAATTTCAGCTGTTCGCGCTGACGCGGATCGAGGCTCTCGATCGCATCGATGCCCCTGATCCATGCGTCACATAACAGAAGATAAGCGTCGGCGATGATGCCGAAGATCGGCGTCTCGCGCCATTGCGATGCCTTGAAGCGGCGGTCACGCGCCGCCTCGGCGCCGGGCTCCCCGTCGATCAGCTGGCCGAACAGGCCCAGGCTGGCCTTGATCAGTTCGCCCTGCTGCTCGGCCAACTTGTCGAAATCGGCGAACTGGGGCGACCCTAGGGACAGCAAGGGAAAATCAGCTGGCGCGCTCGCAACCGTGTCCGCGACATGCTCCATGAGAATCTGCTGCGCCTGGCCAATCACCCCCGTCCAATATTGGATTTCACTCAGCGAAGGCATGGCGAGATCCCCGCCACCGTCGAACTTGTCCGCGCCCGCTCCATCCGCAGCCATTGCAAGCTCCAAGTTTTTTATCGACCCGCCTGCAATTGATGCGCAGACTCTGTATAGGTTTCAGCGGCGATCATGGGCCATCGCTCCTGGTTCGCCAAGTCCGAAACCCGAAGGAATCACAATGTCCGAGGAATTTTACCGCATCAAACGCCTGCCGCCTTACGTCATCGCCGAAGTCAACGCGATGCGGGCAGCGGCGCGAGCGCGGGGCGAGGACATCATCGATCTGGGGATGGGCAATCCCGATCTGCCGCCGCCTCAGCACGTCATCGATAAATTGTGCGAGGTCGCGCGCAAGCCCGATGCGCACGGCTATTCGGCGTCCAAGGGCATCGCGGGGCTGCGCAAGGCGCAAGCCGGCTATTATCAGCGCCGCTTCGGGGTCGATCTCGATCCCGACAGCGAGGTCGTCGTGACGCTTGGCTCGAAGGAAGGACTGGCCAATCTGGCGCAGGCGATCACCGCGCCCGGCGACGTCGTGCTCGCGCCGAATCCCAGCTATCCGATCCACACCTTCGGCTTCATCATCGCAGGCGCAACGATCCGATCGGTGCCCACCACGCCCGACGATCGCTATTGGGCGGCACTCGATCGCGCAGTGAAATTCACCGTGCCCAAGCCATCGGTGCTTGTCGTCGGCTATCCGTCGAATCCCACGGCCGAAGTGGTCGACCTCGCTTTCTACGAGCGGCTGGTGGCATGGGCGAAGCAGCACGATATCTGGCTGCTCTCCGACCTCGCCTATTCGGAGCTATATTATGACGGGATGCCCACCCCCTCGATCCTCCAGGTGCCGGGCGCCAAGGATGTCGCAGTCGAGTTCACCTCGATGTCCAAGACCTACAGCATGGCCGGCTGGCGAATGGGTTTCGCGGTCGGCAACAAAAGGCTGATCGAGGCGCTGACGCGCGTCAAATCCTATCTCGATTATGGCGCCTTCACGCCGATCCAGGCGGCGGCGGTCGCGGCGATCAACGGACCGCAGGATATCGTCGCCAAGAATCGCGAGCTCTATCAGCGACGCCGTGACGTGATGGTCGAGGCGTTCGGACGGGCCGGATGGGACATTCCGTCGCCGCGCGCATCGATGTTCTGCTGGGCGCCGCTGCCGCCAGCGGTCGCGCATCTTGGCAGCCTCGAATTCTCGAAGCAGCTGCTGACCCACGCCGGCGTCGCGGTGGCGCCGGGAGTCGGCTATGGCGAAGACGGTGAAGGTTTCGTGCGCATCGCCATGGTCGAGAATGAACAGCGCATCCGTCAGGCGGCGCGCAACATCAAACGCTATCTGCAGTCGATGGGGGTCAATATCGGCTCGCGGTCGGCCAGCTGAAAAAGGAGGGAGGCGGAAACGGCCGCCTCCCGTCCATAACCCTGGTATTGCTTACTTGACCGCCAGCACATTACCCTGCGCATTCGCGGCAGTCTCGTCGGCCGGCGCGTCGAACTGCACGAACCGGCCGCCCACGCGCCCGCTGACCCGCCCGTCCTTGAGACGAAGGCGAAAAGCCTGGCCCGACGAGAGGATCGTGCCCGAGATCAGGCGGCTCCCTTCCTCGGCCTTGACGTTATAGCTGTAGGTCACGCCATCACGCGTGAAACGTTCCGCCATCGCCGGCGTCGCGGCGATCGACGACAGAATTGCGAGCGTAAGAACAGACTTCATCACAATCTCCCTTCGAATGTGCCAGCAGGTCCTCATATATTGTGCGGCGCACCATCAGCGACCCGCGACGTCGATCGCAATTGAATTGAGCGGCAGCACGAATGCATTTTTTGCATTGGTTGCGCGTTATGCAGCTGGATGAAGGGTAGGTCGCTTCCCTTGGCATGTCTGCGGCCGCCGCTTGACGGTGGTGCGGTCTTGCCACATGCAGGGTCATGGCGGCAGGACCGATCGCTCTCGACGATATCGCCCATACGATCCAGCTGGCGCTGGCTCCGTCCTTCTTGCTCACCGCGATCGGCGCCATCCTGGGCCTGCTGACAGGGCGGTTGGGGCGCGTGGTGGACCGCTCGCGCTGGATCGAGGAGCATTTCGCGCCGAAGGGAGATCCGCGTCACGACCTGCAGGTCGAGCAACTCCGTCTGAACGATCGGCGGATGCATCACGCCAACCGCGCATTGATCCTGTGCACGATCAGCGCGGTGCTGATCTGCATTGTCATTGCCGGTCTGTTCACCGCCAATCTTTTCGGTTTTGGGTTAGGGCGAACCCTCGCGCTCGCCTTCATCGCGGCAATGCTTCTGCTGATATCGGGGCTGGGCCACTTCCTCTACGAGGTTCGCACCGCGGTCCACGCCACCCGCATCCGCGACGAGCTGCTCGAGCGCGAATGATCGGCGAGCGGAGGCTGTTGAGGGCGGTCGTCGCGATTTCCTGCCTCGTCCCGATCTTGACCGGGCTGGACGGCGTGGTGCGCGGGGCGGCGATGCTCGGGGCTATTGCTCCGTCCCCGGATCTCGACAGTCATTTCCGCTATTTGTCCGGAATCTTCCTGATGCTGGGCCTGGCGTTCGCCTCAACAGTGCCGCACATCGAGCGACAGACCGCACGCTTCCGCCTGCTCGGTGCGATGGTGATCGTAGGAGGGCTCGGCCGCGCGCTCAGCTGGGCGATGATCGGAGCGCCAGGATACGGGCACCAGCTCGGCCTGGGCATGGAGCTGGTCGTGGTGCCGCTATTGATGCTTTGGCAGGCGCGCGTGGCGCGACGCGCGCGGCGGCGCTGAACGAGCGGTTGCGGGAGGCTGTTTCGCTGCTTTGCACAAATGAAAAGAGCTGCCGAGGCCGAAGCCCCGGCAACCCCAACATGGTCAGCGGCCGGAGTGCCGGCCCGGAGAACCCTGGCGCCTAGCGGCGCATTCCCCGAACGGACAGAACCGACCTCCATGCTGAACCATGAGACATCGGATCACCTCCTTTCGCAATGTTGCCGAGGCCCGCAACATGAGTCATCGGCGCGCGGCGAACAAGTCTTGTAATATAAATTATTTTCGGCAATCCTCAATGGCTCGCGCCGGTTCGGCCCATGCGGGAACGGCCAGGTTCGACAGGCCTTCGGAGGTCACCCCGATGCGGCCCCGGCTGAATGCCATGGCGTCCAGAAAGCCATCGCTCGCGCTGAGGATCACCCCCGTCATCGCCACGCCGCCCTCATCGATATGCCCCGCAGGAAAACGGGCCGTGCGGGCCGATGTTATGATCACCAGATCGGTCGACGAGCCCGCACGCATCAGCGTCACGCGCCGCGACGCAGCATCGCACCGCACCACGAACTGCGGGTTTTGGTCATCGCCATAGCGGGCGGTTGAGACAGGCGCTCCGGGAAGATAACGCCAGCTCCCCGGCGTGAGCGGCCAGTCGCGCCAATCGCCGGCGGGCGGCGACACCGGCACCCGCGCGGGGACGGGCGGCGGCGCGGGAGAGGGAGGCGGCGCGTGGCTCGGCGCACAGGACCCCAGTCCCAGCAGCAGCAACAGTGCGAACCGCTTCGGGTCGATCGATCGGGATGCCATTCGCCGTCCATGACCGATCGCCGCGGCGTTGGGAACCCCCCGAGGGGCCCGAACGCGCCATCGGCGCGGCGGACCAGCGCCGTGGCGCTGGCGATGCCGTTTGAGCTTGACTCTGCGAGGATCGGAGCGAGCATCGGAGCATGCAACTCTGTCCGCGCGTCGATGCCTATCTTGGAAAGGCGGCTGCATTCCCTCGGTCGGCCCTCACCGGCAAGACGCGCGGGCAATATCTGCAGACCGCCGCCGCCCAGCTCGACGAGGGCGAGCGCTTCAACCGGAAATATGAGCGCTGCTGAGGATCGGTCTGCGCGCGAAGATCGGTTGGCTGGCGTTGCTGGCACTGGCGGGCTGCATACCCTCCGCGGATGCGCCGCGCGGGCGACGGGCGCCGCAACCGCTCGAAATACCGCAGCGCCTGCGCCAATGCGTGGCCACGATGCGTCTCGAGGGATCCGAGGTCCAGCCGCTACCCGACCGGATCTTCGACAATGGCTGCTCGGCGACCTTTGCGGTCAAGCTGGTCGCGATCGGCATTCCCGTCACCAATCTCGGCGCTGTAAAATGCGGACTCGCGGCGCCCTTCGCGCGATGGGTGCGCGAGGATGTCCCGACACAGGCGTCGCGCTGGCTCGGCGGACAGGTCGTGCGGATCGAAAGCTTCGGTTCCTTCGCCTGCCGACCAGTGAACGGACAGGCAGGGAACCGCCTCTCCGAACATGGGCGCGCCGATGCGATCGACATTGCGGCTTTCCGGTTGAAAGACGGCCGCCGCATTCCCATCAGGGAAGGATGGAGCAGCGACGACCCCAATGTGCGCGGCTTTCTGCGCGCCGTGCACCGGGCCGCCTGCGCGCGCTTTTCGGTCGTGCTAGGGCCCGACGCCAACGCCTTCCATCAGGACCACTTCCATTTCGACATGGGCAGCGATCGATATTGCCGGTAAGCAGGCCCGATTTTCAGGCTGTTGTCACAAGCGCGCAAGCTGACGAGATATAATCAGGAAATCATGGCACATAGAAAAGTACCCAAGCGGGTGTTCGCCCGCGCCAAGGAGGATGCTGCGGTCGCCAAGACCGCGACCGAAACGCCCCAGACGACCAGTACGTCCTACAAGCTCGCTTTCCAGGACGCCGATTTCCTGCTGCGCGACGATCTGCGGCATATCCGTTTCCAGTTGGAGTTGCTCAAGCCCGAGCTTCTGCTCGAGGAAGCCAATATCGGCTCGACGCTGGTCATGTACGGCTCAGCGCGTATTCCCGAACCGGCCAAGGCCGACGCGCTCGTCCGCGCGGCGGTGACCGATAGCCAGCGGCGCGTTGCCGAAAGGCTGCGCGCCAAGAGTAAATATTATAATGAGGCGCGCCGCCTCGCTCAGATCGCCAGCGAATGCCCGTGCGACGCCGAAGGCAAACGGCAGTTCGTCGTCTGCTCGGGCGGCGGCCCTTCGATCATGGAGGCGGCCAATCGCGGCGCGGACGATGTCGGCGCCGAATCGATCGGCCTCAACATCGTGCTGCCGTTCGAGCAGACGCCCAACGCCTATGTCACGCCGCATCTGAGTTTTCAGTTCCATTATTTCGCGCTTCGCAAGATGCACTTCCTGTTGCGCGCACGCGCCGTTGCGGCGTTTCCCGGTGGCTTCGGAACCTTCGACGAGCTGTTCGAGCTGCTCACGCTGGTGCAGACCGGCAAGATGGCGCAGCTGCCGATTTTCCTGTTCGGCGCCGAATTCTGGCATCGCGTCGTCAATTTTCAAGCGCTGGTCGAGGAAGGGGTGATCGGGGAGAACGACCTCAACCTGTTCCGCTTCGTCGAGACCGCCGAGGAGGCGTGGGAGAAGCTCAGCCTCTATTACGCGACCCGCGAACGGGTGCACCGGCACCGCGATCCGCCAAAAGCCGCCTGAGCCGCCGATCAGCCCCGCTGCGCCGTGGCCTGCCGCCCCTTGGCCGACAGGCTGCGGAAGGTGACCGACCAGCGCGTCGCCGCCATCGCGGCGATGCCATGCTCCCATCCATGGCGGGCTTCTCCGGAGAGGTGGTAGATCGATCGCGCGCGCAGGGTGATCGAGGTTCGGTCGAAGCCGCCAGGACGGCGACGGCGGAAGCGGAGGGTCGCGGGATGGCCCAGCGAAATGCCGACCACATGGTCGAACACCGGCCGATCGCGGTGCCAGCCGATCCCCGCGCCGGGATCGTAGCGGATCAGCAGCGCCTGGGCGAGATCGTCCGCCGCCACGCCGGCGAAGGCGGCGGCGCGGGCGCGGACGGGCAACAGCCATTCGGGGAGCCGCTCCGCGGGGCCGAATCCCCCATCGTCGAAGTCATAACGCCAGCCAAACGAAGCGGTGAGCCGCTTGCCGACCCAGCCCTGAAATCGAAACGGAGCGAGATCTTCAGCGTCGATCGCGGCGATCAGCTCCGCCTCTTCGGCGGGCGTGACGATCTCCTCGCCATAGGCAAGCCCGGGCAGCGCCGTGGCGCCGAACAGGTCGGCGTCCATCGCTCAGGCCGGGGCCGTGGTTGTCCTGCGCTGTCCCGACAGAGGCGCCTGCTCGCCGCGCGAATAGGTTCCGACGAGCATTCCGGCGGCGAGGATATGGCCCGCCATCGCGCGCATCAGCCCCGACCGACCGGGATTCGGGCCGATCTGAAGCGGCTCCTTCAGAGCGAAAAGCTGGAAGACATAATCGTGGGAACCATGTCCGGTCGGTGGATCGGGGGGCAGCCAGCCTTCGCTGAAAAAGCTGTTGCGCCCGACGTCGCGGCCGTCCGGGCTGCCGGCGCCATCGCGCGAGATCTGCCCCTCGGCGAGCCGCCGCTCGTCAGCCGGCAGATTCCATAGCAGCGCATGAACGAGCGGATGCAGCGCCGGCGCATCGGGGTCCTCGACGATCAGGGCAAGGCTTGTCGTTCCGGGAGGCGGCTCGCCCCACAGCAACGGCGGAGAAACGCCCTCGCCATCGGCGGTGAATCGCACCGGAAGGCGGCTGCCATAGGCAAAGGCCGGGCTCGACAGATCGATCACCTTGTCGCCGATATCCAGCTCGCGCTGAACGATCGCAAGCTTCGAATGTCCGGCTCGCACGTTGCGGAGCATGCCGCCGAGCCAGGCGGGAAGATGTTCGAACATCAGCCTTGCCTCCTTCGCGTGACGACAATGCTTTAGCAGCGATTAATGTCCGCACCAAGGAACGCCGGACCACTTCCGCTCATTGGATGAGGATGAGAATCGCGACCTATAATGTCAACGGCGTAAACGGCCGCCTGCCCGTGCTGCTGCGATGGCTCGCCGAATCCCAACCCGACATCGTCTGCCTGCAGGAACTCAAGACTCCGGCCGAGAAATTCCCCGCCGCCGCGATCGCGGAAGCTGGTTATGCCGCGATATGGCACGGCCAGAAAAGCTGGAACGGCGTGGCGATCCTGAGCCGGGTCGGGGAGCCCGTCGAAACCCGACGCGGCCTGCCCGGGGATCCGCTCGATCTGCACAGCCGCTATATCGAAGCGGCGGTCAACGGCGTGCTGATCGGAGGGCTTTACCTGCCGAACGGGAATCCGCGGCCGGGACCCAAGTTCGATTATAAGCTCGCCTGGTTCGAGCGCCTGATCGCGCACGCGGCAGAGCTACTCGACAGCGGTGCTCCAGCCATCCTTGCCGGCGACTTCAACGTCATGCCGACCGAGCGCGACGTCTACAAGCCCGAGCGCTGGCTCGACGACGCCCTGTTCGCGCCGGAGATCCGCGCGGCCTATTTCCGCCTCCTCGACCAGGGCTGGACCGACGCGCTGCGCAGCCTGCATCCACACGAGACGATCTACACCTTCTGGGACTATTTCAGGAACGCCTTCGCGCGCGACGCCGGCCTGCGGATCGATCATCTGCTGCTCAGCCCGGCGGTGACCGGCCGGCTTACTGCGGCCGGCGTCGATCGTCATGTCCGCGGCTGGGAGAAGAGCAGCGATCACGCTCCCGTGTGGATCGAACTTGCGCCGGAGCGGAAGCGCCGCCAACGATAGCGGCATGGATCTCGACGCCTTGCTTCGCCACTATTTCGATACCGACGACCTCGACGGGCTCGACGAGGCATCGATCGACGCGGGACGCGAGCGCGTGGCCCTCGCCTTCGGCACCGAACAGGATTCGGGCCGCCGCTTTGCGCTTTGGATCGTGCTGCACGCGCTCGGGGCCGCTCCCGATCCGTCGCTCGCCTTCAAGAACCCGGACGATCGGAAGGCCGCCGAGGATTATGCCTGGGCCGCCAGCCGCATAGGCCGCGATTGACCCGGACCCTGTCGTTGGCGCAGGCGCGCCGCGTGGTGCTGGCCGCACAGGGCTTCGGCTCACGCCGTCCGGCGACGGTGGGCAGCCGCCAGCTCAAGCGCGAGGTCGAGCGGCTTGCCCTGCATCAGATCGACAGCGTCAACGTCCTCGCCCGCGCCCATTATCTTCCGGCCTTTTCGCGACTGGGCGGCTATGATCGGGCGTTGTTCGATCGCGCCGCCTGGGGCGCCAAGGCGGCGCGACGCATGTTCGAATATTGGGCGCATGAGGCCTCGCTGCTTCCGCTCGATCTCCATCCGCTGCTGCGCTGGCGAATGAAAGATGCCGATCGAGGCCTGATCGGATGGAAATCCCTGCGCGTGTTCGCCGGCGAGCGGCGCGCCGAGGCCGAGGCGGTGCTCGATCGCATCCGCGGGGAAGGCCCGCTCGCGGCGTCCGATTTTCTGGAAGGTCGCGGCCGGAGCGGCTGGTGGGAATGGGGCGACAGCAAACGCATGCTCGAATGGCTGTTCTGGGCCGGCCATATCAGCACCGCCACCCGGCGCAACAGCTTCGAACGTGTCTATGACCTGACCGAGCGTGTCATTCCCGCCCCCATTTTGGCGCTGCCGACGCCCGACCGGTCGGCTGCGCATGCCGCCCTCGTCGAGAGGGCGGCACGCGCGTTAGGCGTCGCCACCGAAAGCGACCTGCGCGATTATTTCCGGACCGGCGTGGAGGACACGCGCAACGCCGTGGCCGCGCTGGCCGAGCAGGGTGTGCTGCTTCCCGTCGCGGTCGCGGGATGGCGGCAAACGGCATGGCTCCACCGCGACGCGCGACAGCCGCGCCGGATCGAGGCGCGGGCCCTGCTGGCACCCTTCGATCCCCTGATCTGGGAACGCGCCCGGGCCGAGCGATTATTCGGTTTTCGCTACCGTATCGAGATCTACACGCCCGCCTCCCGGCGCACGCACGGCTATTATGTCCTACCCTTCCTGCTGGGCGACCGGCTCGTCGCGCGGGTCGATCTCAAGGCGGACCGCCAAGCTTCCCGCCTGCGTGTCCTGTCGCTGCACTTCGAAGACGGCGCGCCCGCCGGAAGCCGGGACGCGCTGTTCGACGAGCTCGGGGCCACGGCCCGCTGGCTGAATCTCGATCGCGTGGAAGCGGCTTCGACCGCTTAGCCCATCGCCAGCTGGAGCTTTCGCAACGCGCCATGGCTCGAAACCGGTTCCCTGGCAGCCGGAAGGTCCCGACCGACATGTCCGCAAACGGCAGCCGCCGCCCGATCGTGGTGGGCGTGATCGTCGCGCTGATCGCCTATGCCTTGCGGCGACGCCGCAGCTGACCGGCCGGCAAATTCCCCGAACAGCAGCGTCTCTTTTGCGCCGGCCCCTTCAATCCGATCGCCACGCGCATTAAAGCACCCGCATGACATATCAGGTTCATGTGATCGGCGGCGGGCTCGCCGGATCGGAAGCGGCATGGCAGCTTGCCGAGGCAGGCATAAGGGTGCGCCTCTCGGAGATGCGCGGCGTCGAGTCGACGCCGGCCCACCAGACCGACAGCCTCGCCGAGCTGGTCTGCTCGAATAGCTTCCGATCCGACGATCCCGCCAACGCCGTCGGGCTGCTCCACGCCGAGATGCGGAGCTTGGGGTCGCTGATCATGCGGACCGCCGACGCACACCGCGTGCCCGCCGGAACCGCGCTCGCGGTCGATCGCGAAGGCTATGCCGAGGCGGTTACCCGCGCGATCGCCAGCCATCCCAACATCGAACTGGTCCGCGAGCGGATCGATAGGCTGCCCGAGGCGGGGCCCGTGGTGGTCGCCACCGGGCCGCTGACGGCCGAGAGGCTGGCGGGCTCGATCGGCGAAGCCACGGGCGCCGACGCCCTCGCTTTCTTCGATGCAATCGCGCCGATCGTCCACCGACATTCGATCGACATGGAGGTCGCCTGGATGGCGTCGCGCTGGGACAAGGGCGAAACCAAGGATTACATCAATTGCCCGATGGACAAGGCGCAGTATCTCGCCTTCCACCAGGCTCTGCTCGACGGCGAGAAGGCCGAGTTCAAGCAGTGGGAGAAGGACACACCCTATTTCGACGGTTGCATGCCGATCGAGGTGATGGCCGAGCGCGGGATCGACACGCTGCGCTATGGGCCGATGAAGCCAGTCGGCCTCGACAATCCGCGGACCGGCCGCTGGCCCTACGCGGTCGTCCAGCTCCGCCAGGACAACGCGCTCGGCACGCTGTGGAACATCGTCGGCTTCCAGACCAAGCTCAAACATGGCGAGCAGCTGCGCCTGTTCCGCATGATTCCCGGGCTGGAGAAGGCCGAGTTCGCCCGACTTGGCGGCCTCCACCGCAACACCTTCATCCAGAGCCCCAGGCTGCTCGACGAACGGCTGCGGCTGCGGAGCCGGCCGGATATCCGCTTCGCCGGGCAGATCACCGGTTGCGAGGGCTATGTCGAATCCGCCGCGATCGGCTTGCTTGCCGGGCGCTTCGCGGCGGCCGAATTGACCGGCGCGCCGATGTCCCCCCCGCCCCTCACCACCGCGCTGGGCGCGCTGCTCGGCCATATCACAGGCGGAGCCGACGCCGCGGGCTACCAGCCGATGAACATCAACTTCGGGCTGTTTCCGCCGGCCGAGGGCGTGCGCGGTGGCCGGAAGCGCAAGGCCGATCGCAAGGCGATGATGGCCGAGCGCGCGGAAGAGGCACTCAAGGCCTGGATGGCTACCGCCGCCTGATCAGGTGGTCGATGCTATGGGTCGGCGGTAGGGAATTCTCGCCCTGCCCGCATTCTTCCTCGATATCCGAACGGATCTTCTCGAGTTCCTTCTCCGTCAGATGTTCGATGCCGATATAGTCATTTCGCGCGGAGCCGAGCGCGCGGATGAGTTCGTCGAGCTTGGCCTGCAAGGCGGCGGCGTCGCGGTTCTGGGCGTTCTGGATCAAAAACACCATCAGGAAGGTGACAATCGTCGTCGTGGTGTTGACCACGAGCTGCCAGGTATCCGAAAATCCGAACACCGGACCGCTGGTCGCCCACAGCAGGATCGCGACGAATGCGAGGATGAAGGCCAGCGGCTGGCCGACGGCGGTGGCCATCCGGGCGGCGATGCGCGTGAAGAATCGATCCATGGGCCTGTCTTCCGATCAGCTTGCGCTCGGTTAGGATCGCCGCCTGGCGCAGACCTCCTTTGTCCAGGCCGCCGGCGATCATCATATTCTTCCGGTTCCACAACCAATGGCGAACGGCGCTGTTCCGGTTGGCCTTTGGACTGCAAGGCTTTAGAGGCTGGGCGATGGACGCTTCCCAACTCCGTGTCGCACTGTTCACGGGCAACTATAATTATGTCCGCGACGGCGCCAATCAGGCGCTGAACCGGCTGGTCGCCTATCTGTTGCGCCAGGGGGCGGCGGTTCGCATCTATTCGCCGACGGTGAAGCGTCCGGCCTTCGCGCCCACCGGCGAACTGGTCAGCATTCCATCGCTGCCGGTACCCGGACGCGCCGAATATCGCTTTCCGCTGATGATCCCGCCGCACATCAAGCGCGATATCAAACGTTTCGACCCCAATATCCTGCACGTCGCCAGCCCCGAGATCCTGGGCCATCGCGCAGTCAATCTCGCGTTGCGCCGCCGGCTGCCCGTGGTGGCGTCGGTCCACACCCGTTTCGAGACCTATTTCCGCTATTACGGGCTGGCCTTTCTGGAACCGATCATCGAAGCTCTGCTACGCCGCTTCTATCGGCGGTGTGACGCGATCTTCGCCCCGTCGGAATCGATGGCGCAGCTGCTCCGCGATCAACGGATGAGCTATGATGTCGGCATCTGGTCGCGCGGCATCGACCGCGAGATATTCAGCCCGGCGCGGCGCAGCGAGGCATGGCGCGAAACGATGGGCATCGAACGCGACGATGTCGTAATTGGTTTCGTCGGGCGCCTCGTCATGGAGAAGGGGCTCGACGTTTTCGCCGACACGATCGACCAGCTCGAACGCCGCCAGATACGCCACCGCGTGCTCGTGGTTGGCGAAGGGCCGGCGCGCGACTGGTTCGAGAAACGGCTTCCAACCGCAATCTTCGCGGGCTTTCAGAAAGGCGAGGCGCTTGGCCGCGCGGTCGCCTCGATGGACATATTGTTCAATCCCTCGGTCACAGAGACCTTCGGCAATGTGACGCTCGAGGCGATGGCTGCGCGTCTGCCGGTGGTCGCCGCGATGGCGACCGGCAGCGAGAGCCTGATCGAGGACGGCGAGACCGGCCGGCTGATCCAGCCGGGCCGGACCCATGCCTTTGCCGACGCGCTGCAGCTCTACTGCGAGGACGCCGAGCAGCGCCGTTCGGCCGGCGAGGCCGGCCTCCGCGCAAGCGAGCGTTACGGGTGGGACCAGGTCAACCAGGAACTGGTCGACTCCTATCTGCGCATCATCCGCCAGCACCGTGCTGGCATCCGGGTCACCCGCCAAAGCCCGGTGCCCTGAGCCCGATCGGGGAGCTCAACCGGGCCGCCAGTCGAACATCAGCGGCGCTTCGCGAAACGCGAAACGGTCGAGATGGCGCGCGACGGCCTGCTTCAAGCCCTCGAGCTGCGCTTCGGCGCTCGCGTCGATACGCACGGCCAGCGCTTCGGAATCGGCATCGAAGGTGACGAGCGCGTCACCGGGATGATCGGCGCCCCGCGCATCGCGGGGGAACAGCACCGTCCCATGCGCCGCCGAGAATTCGACCTTCAGATTGTGGGCCCAATGCTTGCACAGCTGCTGGAGATATTTGCCGGCGCTGGGCGTGGCCACGCGGGAAACCGCCGAGACCGTCATAGCCGTTCGATCCTGCGCGCGGTCTCGTCGAGCAGCGCGGCGATATCGTGCGCGAGGTCGGACGATCGATCGCCGTGGCGCACCCGGCTGCGGAGCGCCATGGCGAGGTTGATCATCGCGCGCTTGATCGGCGAGCGGTCATCGTCGCTGCGCTGCTCGCTCAAGGCCTCGATCCGTGCGAACAGCGCCTCGATCTGCTCCGCCTTTTCACCGACCTCGATCTTGCCCGCGTCGGTGATCGCGAACAGCCGCTTCGAGCCTTCGGTCGCCTGTTCGGCGATCAGGCCCATATCCTCCAGCATGGTCAGCGTGGGATAGACCACACCGGGGCTGGGAGCATAGGCGCCGCCCGAACGATCCTCGATCGCCTTGATCAGGTCATAGCCATGGCGCGGTTCGGCGCCGATCAGGCTGAGCAGGATGAGGCGCAGCTCGGTGCCGTCGAACAGGCGGCGGCGTCCGCCGCCGCGCCCGCGCCCCCCCATTCCCTCGCCGAACCCGTCGCCGAACATCTCGGCGAAGCCGCCCCCGGCAAAGCCGCCGTGACGGCCGCGCATCGCGCGCCAGGCCACATGACGCCCATGGCTGCAATCATGTCGGTGTAAGCCAAACATCTGATATCTCCGAATCGGTTTCAGTATATCTAAGATATATCTTAGAGAGCTTTTGGCAAGCCATCACGCTCACCTCTGTGCGCTTCCTCCTCGCACGCCTATATCAGCGCCATGGCCGATCTTTTTGCGCCCGAACCATCTGCCGCCCTGCCCGCCGCCGCCGCGCCGCTGGCCGAACGCCTGCGCCCGCGCAGTCTCGACGAGGTGATCGGGCAGGAGCATCTCACTGGCCCGGATGGTGCGATCGGACGGATGGTTGCCGCGGGCCGGCTTTCCTCGCTGATCCTGTGGGGGCCGCCCGGCACCGGGAAGACGACGATCGCCCGCCTGCTCGCCGATGCGGTGGGGCTGCGCTTCGCGCCGGTGTCGGCGGTGTTCTCGGGCGTTGCCGACCTCAAGAAGATTTTCGCCGAGGCGCGCGAGCATGCCCGGATGGGCACGCGCACGCTGCTGTTCGTGGACGAGATCCACCGTTTCAACCGCGCCCAGCAGGACAGCTTTCTGCCCTATGTCGAGGACGGGACGGTCGTGCTGGTCGGCGCGACCACCGAAAACCCGTCCTTCGAACTCAACGCCGCGCTGCTGAGCCGTGCGCAGGTGCTGATTCTCAACCGGCTCGACGCGGCCGCGCTGGACAGGCTGATTGCGCGGGCCGAAGCTACCGAGAACCGCGCGCTGCCGCTGACCGGGGCATCACGCGACGCTCTGATCGCCTCGGCCGACGGTGACGGGCGCTTTCTGCTCAACCAGGTCGAAACGCTGTTCTCGATCGCGATCGACCATCCGCTCGAGCCGGGCGAGCTGGCCGCGCTGCTCCATCGCCGCGTCGCGGTCTATGACAAGGATCGCGAGGGCCATTACAACTTGATCTCGGCGCTGCATAAGTCGCTGCGCGGTTCGGATCCGCAAGCGGCGCTCTATTATCTGGCGCGGATGCTCACCGCGGGCGAGGAACCGCTCTATGTGCTGCGCCGGTTGGTACGCTTCGCCTCGGAGGACGTCGGCCTCGCCGATCCGCAGGCGCTGGTGCAATGCCTTGCCGCTAAGGACGCCTATGACTTCCTCGGCTCGCCCGAAGGCGAACTCGCGATCGTCCAGGCCTGCCTGTACCTGGCGACCGCGCCGAAATCGAACGCCGCCTATGTCGCGCAGAAGAGCGCGTTCCGCTCGGCGCGCGAAACCGGCTCGCTGATGCCGCCCAAGACGATCCTCAACGCCCCGACGCGGCTGATGAAGGATATCGGTTATGGCAAAGGCTATGCCTATGACCATGACGCCGACGAAGCCTTCTCGGGCGACGATTATTGGCCCGAGGAGATGCCTGCGCAAACCTTCTACACCCCTTCTCCTCGCGGCTTCGAGGCGAAGCTCGCCGAGCGGCTCGCTTATTGGGACCGGCTGCGCGAGGAGCGCCGTGGCGCATGATGGTGAGGCGGGCCGCGCGCGTCCGATGAACCGGCGCTTCCGCCGCTTCGCCTGCATCGATTGGTCGGGGGCCAAAGGCGCGCTGCAAAAGGGAATCGCAGTCGCCGTAAGCGACGGCCCGGGCAGCGCCCCACGCCTGATCGAGCGCCTCTGGTCGCGCGAGGCGGTGCTCGACTGGCTGCTCGACCATGCCGGGCGGCATTCGGACATGCTGATCGGCATCGACTTCTCGACCGCGCTGCCCTTCCTCGACGCCGGCGCCTATTTCCCCGGCTGGTCGGAAAGCCCCGCCGATGCGCGCGCCTTATGGGCGTTGGTCGACGATATCTGCCGTGACGAGCTGCATCTCGGCGCAGGAGCGCTGATCGACCATCCCGAGCTCAGCCGCCATTTCCGTCGGCATGGCGGACGGCAGGGCGATCTGTTCGGCGCTGGCAATGGGCGCTACCGGCTTGTCGAGCGCATCTGCCGCGACCAGCGCTATGCGCCGGCGACCAGCGGCTTCAACCTCGTTGGCGCGGCGCAGGTCGGCAAGTCGAGCCTGACCGGCATGCGTATGCTCCACCGCCTTGCCGGCCGCGTCCCCGTCTGGCCATTCGACCCGCCGCCCGCGCGCGGGCCCGTCATCGTAGAGATCTACACCACGATCGCCGCGCGGCAGGCGGGGCTCAGAGGCGGCAGCAAAATGCGCGACGCCGATCGGCTACGCGCGGGCCTGGCCGGCTTCGGCATCGCCAATGCTCCCGCGCTGGCGCGCTATGACGATCATAGTACCGACGCGATCCTGACCGCCGCCTGGCTCGCCAGCGCGGCCGGCAAGCCAGCGCTGTGGCGCCCGCCCGAACTCACGCGCGGCATCGCTGCCGTCGAGGGCTGGACCTTCGGCGTTCCCTGACGCATGAGAGCAGCGTGTGCCGGCTTAGCTCAGCTGGTAGAGCAACCGCCTTGTAAGCGGTAGGTCAACGGTTCGAGTCCGTTAGCCGGCACCATTTTCTGATTTGTCCAGTCCGGACACATAGATAACAGACCGTACCTAAGACATGGGTAACAACCTCGGGCCGAACGGGTCGTCGAGGGTTTGCAAAGTTTTCTGCTCCAGGTCGATATATCCGAGATCATAGGCGAGGAACGAGACGAGCCAGATGCCGTCGTCGACTTCCCTGGCGCCGAGTTTTTGGCCGGCGAGGACGGTCGAGATGTTGACGCGTTTGCGGTGCATGCAGATGCGGCCGCAGGCGGTGACGAGCGTTCTCGTGCACGTCCAAATCGCGAGCAGCCTGCGCAACTGCGACACCACGCTCACGCACCAACCTCACGGCCTCAAGCTTGAACTCACGGCCGAACTTCCTTCGTTGCATTGTGGACCTCCGATAGGTGGAAACATCCTATCTCGGTGTCCACCAAACCGGCAGCAGGCCAGTCCAAACTGTTTCAACCCGAGTTGATGCCGCCCCGGTGCATGCGGCCATTCACCTCGCTGCCGCTATGATCTGGTACGCTGATGTCGAGCCGGCATACGTACGCACCTGAATTTTAATCCGCCGCAACCGGACCGCTGACCGGGGCGGGCTTCCGGGCAAGCCAGACCAGCGCGATCATCGCCATCATGGCGAGCGCGCTTGCGTGGAAAAGGTCGATTGACGATAGCAGGTAGGCTTGCCCAGTCATTTGCCGCGTGATCGCTCCGGCGGCCTGGTGGCCGTTGAGCCCAAGCTGGCCGAGGGCTGCCATGCCCTGCTGGAAGACCGGATCGAAAACCGAGCTGTGATCAACAAGCCGACTCTGGTGGAGCGCTTCGCGACGGTCCCACATCGTCGTGACGATCGAGGCGGCGAAACTGCTCCCGGTGATCCGCGCGAAGTTAGAGAGGCCGGTCGCCGAAGGAAGCTTTTCGGCGGGAACCCCATCCAGTGAGATGTTGAGCATCGACACCAGGAACGTGCTCATTGCCAGCCCCTGTACCGCCAGCGGTAGCATGAAGTGCCAATAGTCGGCCTGGGCGGTGTAGCCACTGCGCATGAAGAAGGATGCCGTGAAGGCGACGAAGGCGAAGGTAGCCATTATCCGCGGTTCGATCTTTCCCGAGAGACGGGCGACGATCGGTGTGGCGAGCACTGACACGACCCCGCTTGGCGCGGAAACGAGGCCCGCCCAGGTGGCGGTGTAGCCGAGCTGGGTCTGCAGCCAGAGCGGTAAAAGCAGCGTGTTGCCGAAGAAGATCGCGAAGCCCAGCGTCAGCGCCGCAGTACCGAGCGCGAAATTTCGGTTGGTAAACAGCCGCAGATCGACCGCGGGACGCACATCAGTGAGCTCCCATATGAGCCATGCAACGAAGCCGATCGCCGACAGCAGCGCGAGTAGGACGATGTGCGTGGAATTAAACCAGTCGGCATTCTTGCCGAGATCGAGCACGCATTGCAGCGTACCGACCCAGAAGGCGAGCAGGCCGAGGCCGACCATGTCGACCGGCAGCTTGCGCGTCGCCGTCTCGCGGCTCTTCATGAACCGCCAGCTGATGAAAGCCGACACAAGCCCGAAAGGGATGTTGATCAGGAAGATCCAGCCCCAATGATAATTATCTGAGATATAGCCGCCCAGGATCGGGCCCATCACCGGTCCGGTGAGCGTGGTCATCGACCAAATGCCGAGCGCCGTCGCGCGCTTCTCGGCTGGAAAGATCGAGATGAGCAGCGCCTGACTGCCTGGGATCATCGGCCCGGAAACGCCGCCCTGCAGGATTCGAAAGGCGATCAGCGAGGGCAGGCTCCAGGCGATGCCGCACAGAAGCGAGGCGATGGTGAAGAGGATCACCGAGACGACGAAGGTCCGGACCACGCCGAAGCGGCCCATCAGCCAGCCGGTCAAGGGAACGGTGACGCCGTTAGCGACGGCGAACGCGGTGATGATCCAGGTCGAACTATCCGAACTCGCACCGAGATTGCCGGCGATCGTGGTCAGCGAAACATTGGCGATGGTGGTGTCCAATATCTGCATGAAGGTGCCCAGCGCGAGCGCGATAGAGACCGCGGCGAGCGTCACACCGGAAAGGGGCGCGGGCTGCGCCGGACCGGCCGCGGCGCTCACCGGCCAAATCCCTGGCCAGCATTGGCGGCGATGATCGCTTCGATCTGTCCCTCGACCGCGGGGCCGCCATTCTCGCTCGCCTTGCGCGCGATCGAGCCGGTCGCAGCGCGAGCGACGGGAACGCCGCTATGGTCGCTGGTGTCGACGGTGACTTTGGCCGAGACGCCGATCTGGAGAGGATTCGCGCGTAGCTCGCGTGGATCGAGTGCGATCCGGACGGGGACTCGCTGAACAATCTTGATCCAGTTGCCGCTCGCATTTTGCGGCGGCAGCAACGCGAAGGCGTTCCCACTGCCCGCGCCGAGGCCCAGCACCTTGCCATGGAAAGTGACCGAGCCACCATAGACGTCGCTCGTGATCTCGACCGGTTGGCCGACGCGCAGTTCGGCGAGCTGGGTCTCGCGGAAATTGGCGTCGATCCAAACCTTGTCGAGCGGGACGACGGCCAGCAGCGGCGTGCCGGGGCTCACCTGCTGGCCGAGCTGAACCGTGCGCTGGGCGACCACGCCATCAACCGGCGCGGTCAGGCGCATGTGCCCCTGGACGATTGCGGCCCGGCGATAGGCAGCGATCGCGGCGAGCACGTCGGGGTTCGAACGGATACTGGTGCCGTGAACCGCTGAACTGGCCTGCGCCTGGTGGCTGCGGGCGAGGTTGAGTTGCGCGGCAGCGGTGCGAACCTGGTCGGCGGCGTGCGCCACCTCCTCACCGGAGACTGCGCCCTCGGCGGCGGCGGCTTGGCGGCGCCTCAGGTCGCTCTGTGCCTTGGTCAGCTCGGCCTGCGCAGCGACGATCTCGGCCCCGGTCTCGTCGACCTTCGAGAAGTTCGAACGGACGTTCCGGACCACGCGGGCAAGGTCGGCCGCGGCGGCGGCCATCGCTGCGTCTGCGGTGGCGGGATCGAGTTCGATCAGCGTCTGGCCGCGCCTCACCCGCTCGGTGTTGTCGGCGTTGATCGCGAGAACGGTGCCCGGCTCACGTGAGGTGATCGCCACCACGTCACCGGCGACATAGGCGTCGTCGGTGACCTCGGCGTCGCCGGCGATGAAGCCCTCATACCCGCCATAGCTGGCGACGCCGATGAGGATCGCCGCGCCGAGCATCAGCAGGCCACGCTTGCGCGCCATGGGATTGCCCTGAGGCGGCAGCTCGACAGCGCTTTCGGTATCGATGTTGGTGTGAGCGTTCATGATGTTACCTCCCGTTTGCGTCGGCTTGGCTGGCCGACGCGATCTGGTTGTTGGGATCGAAGCTGCCGCCGAAGGCGATGATGAGGCGGACACGCGCGGCGGCGCCTTCGGCGGCGAGGTCGACTTGGCGTTGACTCGCGGCCAGCAGCCGATCGCCCGAGCTCAACACGTCGAGCCGCCCGGCGAGCCCGGTGCGGACACGAACCTCGTCGAGGCGGACGGTCTCGGAGAGTCCGTCCACGACCTGCTCCTGCTGCTCGGCGTCTGCGGCGTTGGTGCCGATGACCGATAGCGAGTCGGTCGCTTCGCGGACCGCACCGATGACAAGCGCGTTATAATCGGCGATCGCCACGTCGATGCCGGCGACTGCGCCTTTGTAATTGGCCTTGAGCCGGCCACCTTCGAAGATCGGCAGATGCAGCGCAGGACCCGCACCATAGGTCGCTGCACCGCCGGAAAAGAGCGAGCCGAGCCCAATCGCCGACAGGCCGACAAAGGCCTTGATGTCGAGATCAGGGTAGAAGTCGGCCTTGGCGATCTTCCGCCCGGCCTCGGCCACTTCGATCCGGGCGCGGGCAGCAAGGATATCGGGGCGACGGCCGAGCAGGTCCGCGGGAAGTGCGGCCGACACCGGCAACCCGCTTTGCAGCACCAGAGTCGGCGCTTTGATGCTCGCATAATAATCGGCGCCACGCCCGGCGAGTGCGGCGAGTGCGTGAACCATTAGTACGCGGTCACCATCGGCGTGTATCCTCGCTTGGCGAGCCTCGGCCAACAGGGTCTCGGCGGCGCGCAGATCGAGGTCGCTCGACAGGCCGGTTCGTTTGCGGGTCCTGGCGAGTGACAGTTGCTCCTGCCGCGAGACGACGAAGCGGGCAGCGATCTCCACCTGTTTGGTCGCGCGGGTCAGATTAATATAGGCCTGCGCCACCGCACCGGAGAGGGTGACCCGCGCCGCATCGACGTCGAGCGCGGCGGCGCTGGCTGAGGCGCGCGCCTGCTGGATCTGCGCCTTCTGCCGGCCGGCGAGATCGAGTGACCAGTCCAGATTGGCTTGGACGGAGCCTATCCAGCGGCTGGTACCAGCGTAAGGCGGAGGCGTGGTATGTCTGTCACTAAGCCTGACCCGGGTTTCCGAAACATCGCCGCTGATCTGGGGCAGTAGCCCGGCCTTGTTGGTTGCAACACTCGCTTCCGCGATGCGCAGCCGTGCTATCGCCTCGTCGAGCGAGGGATTGCCGGCAAGTGCGTCGGCCATGATCCGGTCGAGCTGAGGGTCACCCAGGGCCGCCCACCACGAGCCGGCGGGCGACAGCGTGTCGCGGCTGGCGATGCCGACAGCCTGGCTCGTGAGAGCCTGCCGCCGCGGTTCGACATGGGGTATGGAGGCGCAACCCGAAAGCAGGGTCGCGACGAGCCCGGTTAGCACCGTGGAGCGACGGACGATGATGTTCGACGGCATGTGACGATTCCCTGATCGCTTGGTCGGCTACCGATTTAGGCGCAGGGAGCTTGAGTGATTATCCACCAAAGAGGCATAATAGAGGTGACGAGACCACCGTAATCGGCGTGTCAGTTCAGTGGATTGATCTCTTTTCGTCACAAAATAACTGCGCGATAGCCAGATTATCGTTTCGCCGCCGGCGGCGTACCTATCACCCCAAGGGCCGTCCGGTTCCCCCTGCCTCCCCGGGGGCGGCGCACCCCAATAGAGAACGATGGCGGCGATTCCACGGGTCGCCTCACAGGAGGAGCTCGACCTTATCGCCGACAGCAATGTCACCGCCACGTTCGCCATAGCGGTTGCGTAGGAATGCGATTCAGACTGCAGTCGGTGTCGCTAGCGATCGATGTGCCGGGCGTCGGCACGAGTGAGGCGCAGCGGCCCTACAACAACGATCCGCCGGCACTGCCGCTATTCGCGAGCTATGAACGGCAGTGTCGACGTGCGGATCGACGTCGACTGAGCCTTCACGCCTCGATGCCGTGCGCCCAGGGCATAGAAGAGAATCGCTGGCGCAGGAACTCGAGTAGCACGCGCACGCGCGCGGGGCGTGCTCGGCCTGGTGGGGTTACCACGCAGATCGGCGTCGAGGGGATGGTCCAGTCAGAGAAAATTTCGACCAAGCGGCCATCCTGAAGCGCGTCCCAGATAAAATATTCCGGCATCGCCGTTGCCCCGGCACCGCCGAGCAGCGCCTGGAGCAGCCCAATCGAGCTATTGAGATGGAGCGCGCCCGAGATCGCCACATGGCATTGCTCGCCCGCGGGCCCCGTGAAGTCGATCGCTTGACCCCAGGGGAGATGGCTCGCGATCAGCATCGGATAGTGAGCGAGATCGGACGGATGAGACGGTAGGCCGTGACGCTCGATTACGGATGGCGCGGCACTCACCCGACGCCGCAGCGTGAACAGACGGCTGATTCTCAACGAACTGTCATCGGGGTTGTCGCCGATCTGAATGGCGAAGTCATAGCCCTCGGAAATGATGTCGACTCGCCCCTCGACGAAATTGATGTCCAGCCGGATTTCGGGATAGGCGGCCATGAAGGAGCCCAGCGCTGGCGCCAGCGCGGTTTCGCCGAATGCGGTGGCACAGGCGAAACGGACCTGCCCACGCGGAATCGCCGCTTCCTCCAATATGTCGGCTTCGATCGCCGCGCCATCGGTCAGGATGCGCAACGCCCGGTCGAGCGACATCCGCCCGCTTTCGGTCAGCGACAATTTTCGCGTGGTGCGATGGAGGAGCGTGGTGCGCATCCGCTTTTCGAGCCGGCTGATCGCCTTGGAAACCGTGGTCTTGGCGAGACCAAGTTCTTCGGCAGCCTGACTGAACGAGCCTCTCTCCGCGACTTTGGCAAAGATCGCCCAAGCTTCGAAATCCGGCAGTTGCGGCATGCCCGTCCCCCGCGCGATGGTTAGCAGCTTCGGTAGCCGACCCCAATCCTTGCGAAACAATCGTTGGGTTAAGATAGGCGGCCGGTGCCAAAAGGGATATCATGCGGTGGTGAGCAAGCGCGATCATCGACCGCCTCCGTGCCACGCTCATCGACCGGAGGCTTTCGCTAAAAAATCCCGTTCCACCGGCAATTGGCCGATCTTGGCATGGAGCTTGTCTATCTCGGCGTCGCTGGAGGCCCTTGCAGGCTCGCCCGCTCCCGAAAAGGTCGCTGACATCCCCTCGGCCGCCTGCCGTTCCACGCTGCGACCATCGTGTGATGGATGCCATGCTTCGCGGCCCGCTCCGCCAGCGTCAGATCGCCACGGATCGCCTCCAACGCCACCTTTGCCTTGAACTCCGCGCTGCAACGCTTCCCGTCGCCTTCATTCCGTTCCGTTCCCCACGTCGGGACTAGCTTAGCACCCTGTCCAGCTTTCCGAGACCACCTCGGAGGAAGGGATAGATTGTTAGCTCAGCGTCTTGAGAAACCCGCGCGATGGTGCGAAGAAATATTCGCCACCCTTCATCGTGACAAAGTCGCCGAATGCGAACGGCAACTCGCCACCCGGCTGACCATATTCGGGACGCCAGACGGGATCGGGCTGCGCGCCCTGGCCGATGATCGGGTCGGCCCCTTGCGCCAGTCCCTCGGGAAAGGCGGGGTCATTCGCCCAGAATCTCTGTGTCACTTCGAACTGGCGCTCGATCTCCTGATTGTAAGCCATGAATAGAAGGCCGACACCAGCTTCGGGAAGGTTCTCCTCGTCTTCGAAGTCACGATCGGGATCGCCAAACGGGATGCCGCGGCGCGGCATCAGATGCGAGCGCTGCTCATCGGAGTCGGCTCGCGGATTAATCTTACGCACATGTGCGTGGAACGGGCATTTGAGCCCGTTTGGATCGCCCGAATAATTGAAGTTGTTGGGCGTCGGATTGAAATCCCGCGCCTCCTTTTCGAGGATCAGCGGCGTTCCATCCTCAAACCGGCCGACCACCATCGCGCCGGCCCGCTCCCGATCCTCGTCTGCGAGGCGGAGGGCATCGGCAAGGTCGCTTTCGCGCTCCTTGAACTTCTTCACATTCTGCTCGAGCTTACGATAGATCAAGAAACTGCCGTAACTGTCGGGTGTCGTCCCCAGAGGATCGCGCACCAGTGCAGCCTGGCCTGGGCCGAAACTGGGATCCCAATGGTCTATGCCTCCATTTTGCACCTTTTCGACCTGAATGTCCGCTGTCAGCATCAGCGGCTGGCTGCGGCCGTCGACATAGCCGAAATGCTCGATGCCGCGTCCTTTCGGCTCGTTGATCGAGGGTTCGCTGCGCAGCGCATGCCCGGCATCCGTGCCGAGGATGTGAATGCCATTGGCTGCGAAGCTAGCAGTTAGCACCGCTGCAGCGTTGCCGACCTTCGCGACGCTGTCGTCCGCCACGATGAGCAAGGCATCGATGCCGGGCCGCAGATGCGCCTCCCAGGTAGACTGAGACGGATCGTTCAATGCCCTGCTCGCCATGCCTGCGGCAAAGGCGACGCCGGTCGGTGGCGTCTTGCCGAGTTTGTTGTAGCCGCTCGCGGTTAGGAAGAAGAAGATATTGGTGCCGCCGGGGCGATCGAATTTCCGGAACGCCTCCGCTTCATTCAGTTGACGAAGGGCGCTGGTGGTCTGGGTTCCGAGCGCCCTGATTTGGGCTTTGACTCTGCCGAGCATCGTGACGTCGAAGGAAAGAAAATGATTGAGCGTGTGATCCCGCCCATGCCCCTTCAATATATTGCCCTGCAATTCATCGAGAAATGGCCACAGATCAGTATCATGCCAATTGATAGGCTGGTTCAAAACCGTGTCAGAAATCGGCATGGTGACCTCCGATTTAATTGGCGCTTGTCGAATGTTCTTCGTATCTGTCCCT